>Ga0070731_10000069_pt1 | contig 205155 bp, 196 predicted proteins | sample Coa_R1_2_FD_66448 | JGI IMG/M metagenome (GOLD analysis project Ga0070731, IMG submission 66448) | Surface soil microbial communities from Centralia Pennsylvania, which are recovering from an underground coalmine fire - Coalmine... | ecosystem: Environmental > Terrestrial > Soil >... | reverse complement strand
GGAGATATCCGCCAGCCGCTTATCGCCGCTGTTCCCAAGGTAGCTGAACTGGGTGGTTTGCCCATTGGGAAACGCCACGCTTTGAATACGGCGCGTGTTGCCAACGTAGGAGGTCGTGAATGCGCCGAGAACATTTGTGACCGTGGTTGGCCGACCGATGGCGTCGTAGGCGACGCTCAGACTGTTGGCGCTCCCGTTGATCGTGCGCCCGGTCATTCGCCCGAGAGCGTCGTATTGGTACGCGACGGTGGAATTCGCCAAAGGCCTCGCGACGGAGGCGACTTTTCCCGCTCCCAGGGTCGAGGCGGGAGCATAGGTGTAGCTGGTTGTCCCGAGGCCGTCCGTGAAGCTCAAGAGCCTCTTATAATACGGATCATAAGCAAACGCAACACCTTGCGTGGGAATGGTGTGGCGAACTGGGTCAAGGGCAATTCGTGGCCATTATATGGTCGTAATGAAATACCCCAAGGTGAACTCTCGTTTGCAGATCGACGGCCAATTCGGCTGGCTGAATGTCCCCGACAACGCGCCGCCCTGCGGGACAATCTGCCGGGCGATTCGACAAAGGCTGAAGATCACCGTTTCGGAAGGCATCGGAATGAAATCTTTTGACATTCACACTTTTTTACATTTGAATGTTCCTGATCACGGGAGGTCATTATGCCAGGAAATCGATCAGCGGAGGAATGTGCAAATCTGAGGTCGCTGTTAAGGCGGCTGCTCCAACAGCAGGTTTCGACCAAAGAGATTTTACTGCAATTGACCGATCAAAATGCGTCGAACTCGCTCATCGCCAATTGGCAAACCACGCTCACGGAGCTCGAACGCGAAATTGAGTTTGTTGGCGAGGAAATTCGCGAAGGCTGCCCTGTTTTTCCGCCGCCGCAGCCGCCTTGGGTGACATTAGACGGCATTGAAGTAACGCAGTCCGTTCAGGACATGTCCCAATCAGTCCCGTTGGTAGCCGGCAAGACCACCGTTGTACGCGTGTATCTGAGTCCCCAGCCGAACACGTCGCCGACCGTGACTGGAACACTGAGCGCCGTGGCTGCGCCCGGTCAGCCGCCCGTTTTCATTCAACCGCTGAATCCGGTTTCGCTTAGCAGCGCGATGATTGGCCAGCTCACACAAAAGCGCGAAGACGTATCGCTGAGTCTAAATTTTCTTATTCCCGCGACTTTGACGGCCGCCGGCTCTTTAACCTTGCAGTTAACGAAGGTCGTTGATTCAGCGGGTCAGTCCTTTCGCCTCGAAGGCGTCGCCTCCAGCATCCAGGTTCAGTTCACTAAGGTTGCGGCCATGCGTGTAAAGATCATCGGTCTGCGTTATTCCACGGGCATGCCGCCCGTCAGCTTCGCGCCCGCCGCGATAGATTATACTCTCATACGTTCTTGGTTGCAGCGGGCCTACCCCATTAACGACCTCATCATGACGACCACGGTCGTTGATTCCATCAATGTCTGGCCCTTCGATTGCAACGCCGCGAACACGCAGATCACCGCCATTCGCAATCTCGATATCGATGGGGGCGCCGATCATCGCACCCATTATTTTGGCCTCGTCGCCGATGGCGGGGGCGCCAATTTCATGCGCGGTTGCGCCGCCGGCATACCCATAACGACTCCCGATCCGTCCACCGTCGCGTCGGGCCCCACCGGCAAGCCGTCTGGAAATTTCAGTTGGGACACGGATGGTTCGTACGGAGACTGGTACACGGGCCACGAACTCGGCCACACCTACGGGCGACAGCATCCCGGCTTTTGTAACCAGACTTTCGACGACCACAATTATCCATTCGCCAACGGCCAGCTTTCCAATTCCGATGACAAATTCATCGGCTTTGATGTGGGCGACTCCGCCAACGGACTTCCCATGAAGGCCCTCCCAGGCTCGGCTTGGTATGACGTGATGACTTATTGTGTTAACGAATGGCTCAGCTCGTACACCTATATGGCCATCATGAATCGGCTCAATGCCGAGAACCCGCTCATCATCCATTTTCCACCCGTTCGGTTTCCCTTTCATTTGAGCGGCGCGCCGAATCCGTTATCTCATGAACAGGTGCAAGAACCAGAGGACCGGCCTCAATTTATCAATGTTGTCGCCTCGGTCAACCTCAGCCAGGCTTCCGGCCGGATAGAGCATGTGCTGCCGCTGGAGCGCGCGGTGGAACCGCCCGCCGTCGGCCAATCCCGCGTCAAAGTTCGCCTCACTTCGACCTCGGGCCAAGTCCTCGCCACCGTGCGCGTCGAGTTGAAAATGGCCAGCTGCAACGAGTCGGTCGTCAACCAAATGGGAGTCATCAGCGCCATGCTTCCGTGGAGCCCTGACGCCAAAACCGTCGAACTTTTACTCGATAATCGAGTCATCGGAGCTTTTACCTCTGGCGATACCGCTCCCGAGATCCGGAATCTACGCCACACCTTCTCCAAGCAGCAGCGCCTTCTCTCCCTTACTTGGGAAGGGCAAGTTCCCGCCGCCGGCAAGTACGAATATATCGTCCAGACGAGCGAAGACGGCGGCTACAACTGGAGAACCGTCAGCCTTGGCAAAACCGAACCTTCCCACGAGATTGACCTGAGCGCGTATAAATCTATCCCCAACCTCTTCGTCCGCATCATCGCCACCAACGGCTTTACCCGCAAAATCGTGTCCAGCGGCCCCATCCAAAGCGCGCAATAGCATTCGCTACGCACACAGCCCAAACCAGCCTGATCACGTTACGGGACTATATCGACGCGGACGCGGCTATCGGAATAACCGGAAGAGCTGATGCAAGTGAAGCAAGGCCCCGGTATTCTTTGCCGGATTTGGTGATTGTTTTCTTAACCATGCCCCGCCCCACGAGGTTCTGAAGCTTTTCGTAAACCCGCAAACGAAGCATCTCCTCCCCGCCGCTGGCGGCGTTTCGTTGCCGGAGATTTACGTGGAGAATGTCAAAGAGCGGTTTGAATTCATAGGAGGCTTTACTGGAAAGCACCGCGACCAGTTCTTCGGTTATGCGGTCGGGATCGCGACGGGAGAATGTTTTCATCCCGATGAGAGTAGCACAGATTCAGGAAATAGCGATGACAGGGGCGCAAGAGTTGAGCGAGGTAACAGAGTTATTGAGGAAGGCTCCCGCTTCCGTTACAGGGTATGGGATGCCCTCGTTCACCCTCACGCCGATTGAGTCCAGAATCCTCGGGTGCCTGCTCGAAAAGGAGCGGCTCACGCCTGAAAACTATCCGCTTTCCCTGAACAGCCTGGCGGCGGCCTGCAACCAATCGACCAATCGAGATCCCGTCACCGCGTACGACCTGAAAGCGGTGGAGGAAGGGGTGAACTCGTTGCGGGGAAAGAAATTGGCGGCTGTAATCTTCGGGGGCGGGTCGAGGGTTCAGAAATATCGTCACAACCTGCCGGATCAATTCGAACTGGATCGCGGGGAGGTTGCCTTGCTTTGCTCGTTGCTCTTGCGGGGGGCGGAGACTCCGGGGCAGCTCCGCGCCCGCACCGAGCGCATGCACCATTTCGGCAGTCTTGAGGAGGTCGAGTTGTGTCTTGAGGATATGGCGAAGGATGATGCTCCGCTCATCCGCGTTTTGCCCGCGAGACCCGGGCAGAAGGAGAGCCGCTACGTTCAATTGCTATCCGGCGAGCCGATTTTTTCGGAAGCCGGGACCGATGATCGCGCCTTCTCTTCTTCGGGAATGGAAAGGCCTTTCCAGGAGCAAAGCCGCCTGGAGGCGGTCGAAGATGGGCTCTCCGATTTGAAGAAAGAGATGGAACTGTTGCGGGAGGAATTCGCCTCGTTTCGGAAGCAGTTCGAATAGCGCCCGTTTCGCCGGGGCGTCATTTGCGCCGCGGACCGCGGTTGAACAACCGGGGCTCCGGGGTCGTTGGAGTCACAACCACCGATTCGGAGCCTTCGAGCGCCAGGTGGATGACCTCCCGTGGCGCCGCACGAAGGCGATGCATCTCCTCCGTCATGGCGTTAAGTTTGTACTCCAGGGCGACGGCGCGCATGGCGGCGTTGGCGAGCCGGTGCCGTTCCTCCCTCAAGGCGACGACTTCGGCCTGGAAACGTTCGAGGTCGCGGGACGCCTTTTCAAGCAGGAGCTTGAGGGCGGCCAGATCGTTCGATTTATCGCAAAGCTGCTTTTGATAATCGCCCGCGAGGAGCCGCGCCTGTTCCAGGTCGTTCTGCAGCGCGGCGTATTCGGCGGTAAGTCTGCCGGTGAGGTTGGGGTCCGTGGCGTTCACTGCCGTGAAGTTACAGCAGGCGGCGTTCCAAGCCGGGCATCGGCAAATGTTATCGCTTTTGGCAAACGAAGCGTCCGATAAATAGGCCGTGCGCAAGGCGACATTGTTGATCGAATGCGAAGACGGGCCCGGCCTGGTGCATGGGGTCACGGGCGCCCTGTTCCGCGCGTCTTTGAACGTCACCTCCAACCACGAGTTTGTGGATGCGGAATCGCGCCGGTTTTTTATGCGGACGGAGTTCTGCGGCTCTTTTGAGGACGCCCGGCTGGCGGAGGAAGTGCGCGGCGCGCTTCCGCCCGGGGCGGTGGTGAAGCTGCCCGGCGCGGAGCCGCACCGGGTCGTCGTGTTGGTTTCGCACGAGCACCATTGCCTGGCGGATTTGCTCGTCCGCCACGCCTTTGGCGAGTTGCCGGCCAGGATCGAAGCGGTTATCGGAAATCACGATTCGCTCCGCGGTCTGGCGGAGAAATTCGATGTGCCGTTTCATTTCCAGCCGGCGGGCGGGCTTTCGCGCGAGGAGCACGAGGCCGGCATCCTGTCCATCCTCGAGCCGATCCGGCCGGGGTACCTGGTGCTGGCGAAATACATGCGCATCCTCAGCGCGCCCTTCGTTGCCCGGTGGCCGGGCGGGATCATCAACATCCACCATTCGTTCCTTCCGGCGTTCGCGGGGGCGCGGCCTTATCAGCAGGCGTTCAGGCGCGGCGTGAAGGTCATTGGCGCGACGGCGCACTTCGTCACCGACGCGCTGGATGAGGGGCCGATCATCGAGCAGGAGGTTTTGCCGGTGGACCACAGCCACACGCCGGAATCGCTCGCGCAAGCGGGGCGCGACGTGGAGCAAATGACCCTGGCCCGCGCGTTGCGGCTGGTGTTCGAGCACCGGGTTTTCCTGTGCCGCAACCGCACCATTATTTTCGACTGACGGCCTTGGGCCTGCGCGATTGGTGAACGGATCAACGCCCTGTCAGGCGGAACAGGCGCGCGCCGTGGGGCGGGACTTCGGGTGTGAAGACCCCGTTGAACGCGCCGATATCCTTTTTCGCCCAGAGGTCGCGGATGTTTACGGCGCTGTTGAAGCCCGCGTCCGCGAGATTGACCGGGACCGGGGCCGTCGCCCCTTTCGGAACGTCCTTGGCGGCGTCGCGCGTGTTGAAGACGGCGAGATATTTGTCCGCCGAGCCGGGCGCATCGGCGATCCACGCGATGAGGCCGTCCGCGGTGCGGAAGAGCTGGCGGTTGTTTTCGCTGTGCTGGTCGACGGCGAGGATTTCGTCGTTCGCAAGCAGCGAGAGCGTGAAATCATCCGTTTTTGTCATGTCGCCGCCGTGCATCAGCGGCGAGCGGGCGATGCTCCACAGCGTCATCATCGTTACCTGCTCGTCGGGCGTGAAATGTGTCCGGCGGGTGAATTTGACGATGCCGAGCGGCAGCATGTCGGCGTCGGGCCACGCGCCGGGGATGCGGTACGGCGTCCAGTCGTGAAGGCGTTTGAACTGGGAGAGCAGCTGCGGCCAGGCGTCCCAGAAGTCGTCGCTGATGCGCCACATATTGGCGTGCCGGTTGACGTGCGCGCCTTCGCTGAGCGGCGTTTCGCCGGGAGAAGTGCTGAAGACGATGGGGCGGCCCGTTTTGTCGATGGCTTTGCGGATCGCTTCGATCTCGGCGCGATGATAAGGGCGGCTCAAATCGTCCACCTTGATGAAATCCACGCCCCAGGAGGCGACGAGTTCCATCAGGGAATCGTAGTACTCGCGCGCGCCGGGCTTACTCATGTCCACGCCGTACATGTCCGGGTTCCATTCGCAGACGCTCTTCATGTCGGCAATATCCGCGGCGCGGGCGGAGGAGCCTTTGATGGGCGTGTTCCGCCGCACCGCCTGGCGGGAAATGCCGCGCATCATGTGGATGCCGAATTTCAGGCCCTTCGAATGGACATAGTCCGCGAGCGGCCCAAAGCCGCGACCATCCGCCGCGGAAGGAAATTTCTCCGGCGCCGGGACGAGCCGGCTGAAGGCGTCCATCGCGAGCTTCGCGCCCGCTTTGTAGTCGTGACCCTTGGCCGTGGGCTGGTACCACTGGATGTCCACGACGATGTACTGCCAGCCGTGCGCCGCGAGATTCGCGGCCATATAATCGGTCTGCGCCTTCGTCTGCGCCTCGGTGACAGTGGTGCCGAAGCAGTCCCAGCTATTCCAGCCCATGGGCGGAACAGGCGCCCAGGCATGGAAATCAGCCCCGAAAGCAAGGGGAGCGAGGACGAAGAGGGCAAATGGAATTAGCGAGCGAAGCTTCATCGGGTTCTCCAGATATGAGTAGCGCCGTAGTTGTAGAGGCGGCTGTGCCAGCCGCCTGGAGCGGGAGGCAGGCGGTTTCAGGTTTTTAGGCAACCAGGAGCAACCAAGAGCGAGCCGGCAAACGTGCATAACACACGTCAAGATTTTTGGGGTATGCGAGGGCGCAAGTCAATTCCGTTTACCCGGCTGTGGATCTCCGCCGGGTTCCCGGCCCGCGAAGTGCAGAAGCTCGAGGATATTTCCGCGGAGGCCCAGGAATTCCGCGCTGCTGCGGTCTCGCGGACGGGCCAACGCCACGGGGATTGACCGTTCGATCCGGCCGGGGCGCGGCGTCATGATGAGGATCCGGTCGCTCATGTAGATCGCTTCGTCGATGTCGTGGGTGACGAGGAGCGTCGTGGTTCCGCGCGCCAGCCACAAGCGGAGCACTTCATCCTGCATCCGCATGCGGGTAAAGGCGTCGAGCGCGCCGAGCGGTTCGTCCAGCAGCAGGACCTTCGGGTGGTTGATCAGGACGCGCGCCAGGGCGACGCGCTGGGCCATGCCGCCGGAGAGATGGTGCGGATAGGAATCGGCGAACGCTTCCAGGCCGACGAGGCGGATGAATTCGTCCACCTCATGCCGCTTCGCGTGCAGGACGCCGCGCGCGACGAGGCCGCTCTGGATGTTGCGGCGGACGGTCAGCCACGGGAAGAGGCTGGGATCCTGGAAGACCAACCCGCGTTCGGCGTTGGGCGCGGTGATCGCGTCGCCGCCGATGTGCAGCTCGCCCGCCGTGGCGGCATCCAGGCCCGCGATGAGGCGCAGCAGCGTCGATTTCCCGCAACCGCTCGGCCCGACGATGGAAACCAGCTCGCCCGCGGCGACCGTGAGGGTGATCGATTCCAATGCCGGGGCCTGGAGCGCGGCGTTCTCAAACGACGGGAAGCGCTTGCCAACGCCCCGCAGAGTCAGGCATGAACCCTCCGAGGGGCTTTCGACGGCTACCATTTGATGGTTCCCTTCTGCCAGACGAGAACGCGGTCGCGCAGCTTGAAAAGCAGGGTCATGATGGTTGAAAAGAACGCGGCCATGATGATGAGCGCCGCATACACCTTGCCGTATTCGGCCCACCCCTGCGCCCAGCTCAGGTACCAGCCGAGGCCGGACTTTACGCCCACGGTCTCGGCCACGACGAGCGTGAGGAAGGAGGCGCTCAAGCCCATGAAGAGGCCGATGAACACGCTTGGCATCGCGGCGGGAATGGCGACCCGGAAGATGAGATACGCCCTCCCCGCGCCGAGCGTGCGGGCGACGTCGAGGAAGGACGCCCGCGTGTTTGAAATGCCGGAAACGGTGAGCATGGTGACGGGAAACCAGACGGCCAGCGCGATGAGGCCCACCGCGGAAAACACCGCCGAAGGGGAGACCACCATCGCGAGCGGAATCCATGCCGTGGCGGGAATAGGCCCGACCACTTTTAATATGGGCATGCCCCAGTAGCGGGCCAATGCGAACCAGCCGATGCAGACGCCCGTCACCAGCCCGGTAACAACCCCCAGGGCGTAGCCGCCAAGCAACAGCGCCAGCGAATGCCAGGCGCTGTCCAAAAGCAACACGCGGTCATCCAGCAAACTTTGCAATACACCCGCCGGGCTCGGAAAATAGGGCATCGGGAGCCAGCGGAAGCCGGAGGTGACCGCTTCCCAGATCGCGAGCAAAAGGAGCGCCGCCGCGAGGATGGGGCACATCTCCCGCATCCAGCTTCCCAAGGCGCGCCAGGCGCGGTGCGCCGCGGCCGCGGCGAGCGACGCGCCAAGAATCCCGCCAAGGAAAAGGGAATATGAATGCGTCTCGGCGGCGGATTCCCCGCCGGAAACCCGCAAGTGAACGGCGAGCGCCAGGGAGGCCGCGACGGGAAGAGCCGCGAGAATCTTGAGTTTGGAAGCCGCGCTCACCTTGCCGCCTGCGCGGCCGGCGCGCAGCAGGAGGAGACCGTGAAGGGGCCGTGCTGGGCCGCGAGTTCGGCGGCCAGCCGGACGTTCTCGTCCGGCGGAACCTGGCCGCCGGCGACTTTTTCCACCTGCAAGTTTTGAAGCCATTCGTCCGTGACGCCATCCAGGCGCGCGAACGCGCGCTTCGCCAGGTCCTCGACATCGGTCGATGGGGAGAGCATCCCGGCGATCTTCATCTCCGCAGCGGCGGACTTGACCGCCTTTTCCGCGCCGGAAACGCTCGGCACATAGCGCAAGTGGGATATCGCGACGGTGTTCAGTTCCGGGTTGGAGGCCAGATACTTCTTCTCGACCGACAGCCTCGCCGCCGCGGCGGGGTTCGCTTCGACCCATTTGGCGCCTTTGAGCAAGGCGCGCGTCGCGGCGGCGGCCGCCTTCGGGTTGTCGGCGAGGAACTTGCCGTTCACTATCACCGCGCAGCAATACTCATCCTTGTAGGGCGCGTCGACGGCCTGGTCCGCGACGTTGCGGACTTTTCCGCCCGCAATGAGCAGCGTGCCGATCGGCTCGGAATCCGCGATCGCATCCACCTCGCCTTTTTCCAGGGCCAGGCCCAGTTCGCCCGCCGGAAACACGCGCCATCCGATTTCCTTTTTCGCGTCGATGCCGTTCGCCCCGAGGACGCGGTTGGCGAAGATGAAAGGCGGCGTTCCCATCCCCGGCACGCCGATTCGCTTGCCGCGCAGGTCCTTTATCGTCCTGACGCTTCCGTTCACCGCGGCCTGGACCCGCAGGCAGCCGCGGTGGATGCCCGCGGTGAATTTCACGTCCAGCCCCTGCTCGATGGGCTTGAGAAAATACATGACGAGGTGGTGCGTGATGTCGAAGCCGCCCAGCGCGAGCACGTCCTTGTATTGCGACCATTCGCATTTGACCAACTCCGGCTCGAGTCCTTCCTCCCTGAAAAAGCCCTTCTCGACCGCGCAGAAAATCGGCGCTTCACAGGTGATGCCGATGTAGCCGACCCGAACTTTGGAGGGGCCGCCGGGGATCGGGGCCGCGGTGTCCGCGCGCTTTCCGCAGCCGCAAAGCAGGAGCGCGCCCGCCACGAGAGCCGGAAGGATGTTTTTACGATTCATAGCTTTGTCGCAACCAGAAGTTCGAACAATGCAACAATAAGCGCCGCCTATAACAGCAAAATCTTCACGCCGCCCGGAGCATTGCTTTAAATCCTTGATTCCAGCAGTATTGCGCCCCTCATGCACGATCCCCTGGAGATACGCCATCTGCGCTACTTCCTCGCCGTGGCCGAGGCGGGCAGCTTCAGCCGCGCGGCGGACCGGCTGGGAATCTCGCAGCCGAGCGTCTCCCAGCAGATGCGCGACCTGGAGGCCGATCTCCGGGTCTCTTTGTTTCAACGCAAGGGGAAGCGCATCCTCCTGACTCCGAGCGGATTGATCTTCCAGGAGCACGCCCGCGCGATTCTTCGCCAGATCGAGAATTTCCTCCAGGAACTCACCAGCGAACCCGGACAGTTGCGCGGCGCGCTTCATCTCGGGATAGTCCCCATCCTGAACGTGCCGCTGGCGCCGCATCTGCTCGGCCTTTTCGCGGCCGACCATCCCGGCATCAACCTGACGGTCGAGGAAATCTCCTCCACGGAGATAGAAACCGCGCTGGAGGAAGGACGCATGGACGTCGGCCTCGGCTTCCTCACGCGGCACTCGCCGAACTTGCACTACGAATGCCTTTGCAAGGACGAGTTCGCGCTCATCGTGTCCGAGTCGCATCCCTGGTGCCGCAGGCAGGCCGTTCAGCTCTCGGAATTGCACCAGCAGCGCCTGTTGCAGTTGCCGGACAGTTTCGTCATGCGCCGGATGACGGACGAAATCTGTCGAAACCACCGGGTTCGCCCAAGGACAGTCGCGGAGATCAACGCGATCGAGACGCTCCTCCGCTCCCTGGAGCCGTTGCAGGCGGCTGCGCTGATGCCGAAAATAACGTTGCGCGGCAGGGAGGGGTTGCGGTTGCGGGCGATCCGGCTCCGGGGCAAGAACCTCGCGCTGGAAATCGGGCTGCTGCGTCTTGTCGACTCGGAGGCCAACAGCGCGGTCGGCGCCTTTACCAATCTCGTCAAAATCGCCATTCCGAAGATGATCAAAACAGCGTCCCGCCGGATTTGAAATGGCGGCCATGCGTTATTTCGCGACGCTTCCCGCCGGGAAGCTCATCCTGTGGTGCTACCTTGCCTGGTACCTGTTTTTTGCGGGCCGCTACTTCGACCCGAACCGCAATCTCTGGCTTACCTCGCTCGGCATTTCGGGCGTCATCGGCGTCGCGCTCTTCATCGGCACAGCGCCCGACGGGGGCGCCGGGTTCAAGCTGGGACGCTGGCAGGTCTTCCGGCTGTTCCTGACGCCGTTTTGCGTTTCGAGCTTTTCCGCGCTTGTGAAGGGCCGCGGGTTCTTCCTGATCTTCTCCCCGCGGATGGCGGAGAATTATGTCGCGCTGGGATTGTGCGCCGCGTTCTGCGCGTTCGTGGCGGGCGTCAAACTCTCGCGAGGCGGTCGAAGAAAATTTATTCGGGATTGAGCGTTTTACGTCCTCGCCTGTCTGAAACAGGTATGAATGGAAAATGCGCGCTGTTCGCGGCGATGATACTCACCGCACCGGTCTTCGCGCAGGAACCCGCGTCGAAGATCACGGTGGACAAGTCGGAGATAGCGCGCGTCTTGCCGTACACGAGTTTCGCGCCGCTCGTCGAGAAAGTGGCGCCGAGCGTGGTGCGGGTTTACACGACCAAGACGTTTCGCCCGCAAATGTTGCCGCCCGAATGGCGGCGCTTCTTCGGAGGCGGCGGCGGTCCGGAAGGCAAGGAGCAGGGGCTGGGCTCGGGCGTCATCGTCAGCGCGGACGGTTACATCGTCACGAACAACCATGTGACCGACGGCGCGGATGAAATCCTCGTCAGCCTCGGCATGGACAGGAAGGAATACACCGCGAAGAAGATCGGCAGCGACCCGGGGACGGATATAGCGGTCCTGAAAATCGATGCGAAGGGTTTGCCCGCCGTCGCGTTCGCCGACAGCGACAAGGCGAAGGTGGGCGACATCGTCCTCGCGGTGGGGAATCCGTTCGGCCTCACGCAGACCGTCACGATGGGGATCGTCAGCGGCGTGGGCCGCGGCGGGATGGGGATCACCTCCTACGAGAATTTCATCCAGACCGACGCCTCCATCAATCCCGGCAACTCCGGCGGCGCGCTGGTGGATACATCCGGGCGGGTCGTCGGGATCAACACCGCGATCCTGAGCCGCGGCGGCGACAACGCGGGCATCGGCCTTGCCGTCCCCTCGAATCTTGTGCGCGCGGTGCTCACGAGCATCCGCGAGAAAGGCAAGGTCGTGCGCGGGTTCCTTGGCACAAAGATACAGCCGCTCACCGCCGAGCTGGGCGACGCTTTCAAACTGAAGACGCTGAACGGGGCGCTCATCTCCCAGGTCACGCCAGGCAGCCCCGCGGAAAGCGCGGGCCTCAAGGGCGGCGACATCATACTTGCCGTCAACGGCTTGAAGATGGACGACGGGCGGACGTTGAAACTCACGATCGGAGGCATGGCGCCCGGCTCGGACGTCGAGGTGAAATACCTGCGCGACGGCAAGGAGGAAACCGCGCATGCGAAGCTGGCGGAAATGCCTGTCGACGAGCGCACGGCGGGCGCGGGGGAACAGCCGGCCCCCAAGGTCTCCAATATACTCGACGGCATAACCGTGGGCGATCTCGACGGCCAGGCGCGCAACGCTCTCCACGTCCCGGCGGGCATGAAGGGCGCGGTCATCACGCAGATCGACCCCGCCTCCGCGGGTTACGAAGCGGGTTTGCGCGAGGGCTATGTCATCGAAGAGATGAACCAGCAGGAGATAACGGGCGCCGCGCAGGCGGTTGCGTTGAGCGAGAAGATCGAGAAATCGGAAAAAGTTCTCCTTCGCGTCTGGTCAAACGGCGACAGCCGGTACGTCGCGCTGGAAAAGAAATAAAGATTTGGGTATGGGTAAGGGGGCGTCGCGTAATGGGTGCGCGGCGCCCCCGCTTTTCCAACGGCCCTCCCCGTGAATACACTGTTGTTTGCAGCCCTGTTAATGGTCGCGCCGCTCGGCGGGCCGAATTTTGAAAACTGGTCGAACCTCAAACCCGCCGCAAACGGCGAAGCTGCTTGGAATACCGCGGAGGACGCCGTGTTCCGTTATCCCAAAGGCCCGCTCGGCTGGCATCGCCACGGTTTCCGCGGGGAGAACGACAGCGCCGCGGATTGGCGCGGCTTTTACGGCCTGCGATTCGAAGCGCTGATCCCCGAAGGCCGGACGCTGGAACTCCAGGCGACCATCGCGCCGCCCGGGGAAAAGAGCCGCGCGGAGTATGTGCGGCAAAGCCGTGCGAAGGTCGCCGTTTCAGGGGGAGGCTGGCGGCAAGTCACGCTGCCGTGGACATTGTTTGACTACGAAAAAGGGCGCGCGGGCTTTCTGCAATTCATCCGGGAACTCCGCCTCTCCGGGAAATTCGCGGATGGAAAGGGCGGCGAGGTGACGCTGAAAAACGTCAGGCTCATCGCCGCGCCGGAGGTCGCGCTGGAGGCCGATGTGCGCGGAAAAGCGGTTCGGCCCGGCGGAACGGCAACCTACGAAGTGACGGTTGGCAATTGCACGGAGGCCACGCAGGAGGTCGCGCTGACTTTTGAACATTACGGCTGGGAGTCGATGGCGGCGTCCGTCGAGCCGGCCAACATGACGCTCGCCCCGGGGGCCACCGTGCGATGCGTCGTCTCCGTGCGCCTCCCCACGGGCGGCATCCCGCCCGGCGGCCACGAGCGCCAGCAACTGCTTGCGACCGGCAACGGCGGGTCGGCGCTTGGGAAACTGGAGTTCATCACGGCGCGCGACGCGGCGCGCCCGAGCATCCTGCACACGCCCGAGGAGTGGAACGACGTCCGCGACAAGGTGAAGAAATACGATTGGGCCAAACGCGCGCAGGATGACTATGTAAAGGCCGCCGACGCCTGGAACGTACCGCAAGCCGCGACGCCCGCGCAGCGCGCCCGCGGGCCGGAAGGCCACCCCTATGTGTTTCTCAATCCGGATTTCGAGATGCTGCCGAAAGCGGCCATCGCGTGGCAGTTGACGCGCAAGGCGGAGTACGCGCAAAAGGCGGCGCTGTTCCTGCGGCGTCTCGCGGACGAGCAAACCGGCTACCCCTCCGTCTTCGCGGGCACGAGCATGGGCGAACCGCAGGAGGGCGGCAATTTCCAGGGGGTGGCGATCGCCTACGACGCGATCCTCGACGCGGGCGTCTTGAGCGACGCCGACCGGACCGCCATCGAGCGGATGTTCCGGCTTTATATGGAAACGGTCGAGCCGGCGCTGCAAGTCGGCAATGTCGGCAACTGGAACGTCGCCGGGGACACGGGCGCCTTGTTCTGCGCGCTGGCGCTGGGCGACCTCGCCGCCGCGGAGCGTTACCTTTACGGCCCCTCCGGCTACGAAGACTACGTCACCAAGGGCGTCATGGACGACGGCTGGTGGTGGGAAGGCTCGACGAGTTACAACTTCTGGGTCGCCTCCGAGTTGACCCAGTGCGGCCTGGCGTGCAGGCCCTGGGGCATCGACCTGATCCACCGCGCGTTCCCGGCGAATTTTTCCCCGCATACCGTCCTCACGCCATGGGCGCTGGATCCGCCCCTCGGCATGTCGTTCGACAAGTGGGGGCCAAGCCGCCGCAATACGCGCTCCGTAAAACAACTGTGGGACGCCGTGCCCGGCGTCGCCGACTATCGCGGCATCGCATTCGGGATGAATGACGGGCACGAGGAAGCGGTCGGCGGCTCGCGTCTGGAACTCGGTTACTTCGCGTATCGCGATCCCGCGTACGTGCCGCTCATCAAACAAGCGGGCAAACGCGACCTGGTCTACGGCGTGCCGGATTTGCCGGAGACGGATGCAAAGCCGTACCTGCAAAGCAGCCTCGCGGAGAATCTCGGCTTCGCGCTGCTCCGTTCGCAAACGCCGGACCGCCCGCCGCGCGAACGAATCGAGGCGGTGTTCAAGATCGGCGCCCAGGGCGGGTACCACGGGCATTTTGACCGCGTCTCGCTCAACACCATCATGCGCTACGGGCGCAGCTTCTGGTCTCCCGAGAGCGTCTGGTGGGGGTATGCGAACTTCATGTACAAGTTCTACGTCCAGAACTCCGTGGCGCATAACATGGTCGTCGTGGATCAGAAACAGCAGGAGGCCGTACCCTCGGCGCAGTCGCTCTTTTTCTCCGGTAAAAAAATCCAGGTCTCCGCGCAGGAAACCAACGCCCGCTGGTCGGACCCGCCCTACGGCGGCATGCAATACACCGCCTCCTCCAGCGGCGGCGCCGTCGATACGCTGGCGGCGTTGATGCGCAAGAACCGGCAGAGCTTTCCGCTCGTGACGGACCGGAAATGGGGAGACCTCGGCCCCTTCGGCGACCGCGTGCTCCAGCGCCGGGTCGGCATCGTCACGGATGATTACATCGTCGTCGCGGATTATCTCAAGAGCGGGCAGCCGCACACATTCGACAATCTCTTTCAGATGAAAGGTTTCCGGGGATTGGACGCCGCTGACAAAAAGAGCCTCCGCCACGACGCGCAGTTCAATCCCGACCCGCACACCTCCGCGCAATTCATCACCGATTGCGAGTGGTATCAGGCCTCCGCGCCGGCCGTGGGCCGGTTCGAGATGGAGTTCGGGCCGGAAGACGCACGCAACGAACCGGGCGTCTTGAAGATCGACATCCACTCCGTCTGGCCGAAGCGGCAGGAGATCCTGCTCGCCACGCCGCCCGAGCCGAATGGCGGCGCCCAATGGGTCAGCTACGAAGTCAGCGCCGGCGGCAGAACCCTCGCGAAGGGCGAGAGCGGGGTGTGGATACTGGGCGCCGCGGACATCGACGCGCCCGTGGAAAAATCGGGCGAACTGACGCTCTCCGTCCGCACGGACAGCGGCAAGAAAAGCGCGCTCTTCTTGGCCAACGCGCGGCTCGTCACCGCGGACGGCAAGGAAACGCCCGTTACCGGCGCGACGGAAGAGAACGTGGCGCAACCGCCGAAGCCCGGCCAGGATTACGAGGGCGGCCCGATCAAAATCGCCGGAACCCCTTACGCCAGTGCGCTGCCCGTCCAGCCCGCCGACTCCAAAAAGCCCGCCGTTATCCGCATCCCGCTCGGCGGGAAGGGAGCGGTGCGCTTCAAGGCCACGCTCGGAGGCGATTACCCGCTCGGCGACGAAAGCCGGCGCCGCAAGATATACGGCATCCGCGCGCAAGGGATCGAAGCGCGCTTTCTAACCGTGCTCGAGCCTTACGAAAACAAGCCGATGGTGAAATTCGCGGAGGCGTCCGGACCGGATTCGCTCCGCGTGAATCTGGCCGACGGCCGCGTGCAGGAAATCGCGATCAAAAATCTCGCCGGCTCGGGAAAAGAGATAGCCGTCGAAATCACCGAGATAGCCAACGGCCAGGTGACCCACGAAGAAAGCGGCAAATAACATGACGCTCGCGGCCAGACTTGCGTTGCACCCGGAATTCACCGTCGGCGAGACCGATCCCCGCATCTACGGCTCTTTCATCGAGCATCTCGGGCGGGCGGTTTACACCGGGATTTACGAGCCTGCTCATCCGCTCGCCGATGAGCAGGGCTTCCGCAAGGACGTTCTCGAAATGGTGCGCGAACTGGAGGTTCCCATCGTCCGCTACCCCGGCGGCAACTTCGTCTCCGGCTATAACTGGGAGGACGGCATCGGCCCGCGGGACAAGCGCCCGAAGCGCCTCGACCTGGCATGGGCGACCGTCGATCCGAATTGGGTGGGCGTGGATGAATTCGCCGACTGGGCGCGCAGGGCGAACGCCGAAGTCATGATGGCCGTGAACCTCGGCACGCGCGATGTGGACGCCGCGCGGAATCTCGTCGAGTACTGCAACCACCCCTCCGGCACGCAGTGGAGCGACCTGCGGATCGCCAACGGCCATCCCGAGCCGCACAAAATCAAGACATGGTGCCTCGGCAACGAGATGGACGGCCCATGGCAGATCGGCGCCAAATCCGCCGCGGACTACGGCAAAACCGCCCTGGCGGCGGGCCGCGCCATGAAGGCGGTCGATCCCGGCATCGAACTCGTCGCCTGCGGCAGTTCCAGCGAGTCCATGGCGACGTTTCCCGACTGGGAAGCCACGATCCTCGACCATCTTTACGACGTGGCCGACTACGTCTCGCTCCACCAATACTTCTCGAAAAACGGCTGGAACGACCGGCGTTCCGAGCCATACGGCACGCCGTCGTACGTCGCGCAATCCGTGCGGCTGGAGAGCTTCATCAAAAGCGTCGTCGCTTCGTGCGACCACGTGAAGGCGCGCAAACGCGCGAGGAAGAGCATGAACCTGAGCTTCGACGAATGGAACATCTGGCACAGAAATCCGCCGTCCGGCGTGGAGATTCCGCGAGCCTCCATCGCGCCGCCGCTGCTGGAGGACGTTTACACCTTCGAGGATGTGATCCTCTTCGGAAGCATGATGCTGGCCCTCCTGCGGCACTGCGACCGGGTGAAAATCGGCTGCCTGGCGCAATTGGTGAACGTCATCGCGCCCATCATGACATCCGCCAACGGCCCCGCCTGGCGGCAGACGACGTTTTATCCCTTCCTGCACGGGTCCAAGTACGGGCGCGGCACGGTGCTGGATACGCTGGTCGTCTCGCCATCCTACGAGACGGCGGAGTGGGGTTCCGTTCCCTATGTGGACGCCCTTGCCGTATTAAATCGGAACCGTTCCGGGATGACCGTCTTCGCCGTCAACCGGAGCGAAACGCAACCGGCGCTCCTCACCGCGGACCTGGCGGGTTTCGGCGCCGCGCGGGGAATGACGGAGCACATCGTAATGGACGGCCACGACAAGCAGGCGGCGAACACGAGAGAAACTCCCCACCGCGTCACACCGCGCTCCGGCGGCGAATCAAAGCTGGACGGCAATCAGTTGACCGCCACGCTGACCCCCTTTTCCTGGAACGTGTTGCGGATTGCGTTAAACTAAACCGTAGCCGCTACACGGGTGGGGCTTGGTCAGCCGACCTCACTTTTCCGTACGAGCGGAAGACCCGCCGCCCCGCCAGGCGGCTGACACAGCCGCCTCTACATCGCCAGGCGCGCTTTAAGCTAACTCAGGTGCGCGAGGCAGGCGCCGATGAATCCCCTGAAGAGCGGATGCGGGCTGTTCGGCTTCGACTGAAATTCGGGGTGGTACTGGCAGGCCAGGAACCAGGGGTGTCCGGCCAGTTCGATCAGTTCGACCAGCGTCCCGTCGGGGGAACGTCCGGAGATGATGAATCCGTTCGAGGTCATGAGGTCGTGATACTTCATGTTGAACTCGTAGCGGTGCCGGTGGCGTTCGGATATTTCGCCGGTCCCGTAGACCTGGCGGCCCAGGGTGCCGTCGCGGATGTGGGTGGGCCATGTGCCAAGGCGCATGGAGGCGCCTTTGTTGGTGACGGAACGCTGCTCGTCCAGCAGGGCTATGACGGGGTGGGGGGTGTCCAGGTCGAATTCGGTGCTGTTGGCGTTGGCCAGGCCGCAGACGTTGCGGGCGAATTCTATGGTGGCCACCTGCATCCCCAGGCAGAGGCCGAGATACGGCGTCTTGGTTTCCCGCGCGAAGCCGGCGGCGCTTATCTTGCCTTCCACCCCGCGGTCGCCAAAACCGCCGGGGACGACGATGCCCGCAGCTTCGTGCAGATATTTGGCGGGGCCGTTTTTCTCGATGTCCTCGGCGTCGATGCGCTTCAGCTTGATGCCGCAATCGTGGCTGGCGGCGGCGTGGGTGAGGGATTCGTAGATGCTCTTGTAAGCGTCCTGGTGGTCGATGTATTTGCCGACGACCGCGATGGTGACGCGCTTTTTCGGCGAGACGACGCGCTGCACGAATTTCTTCCAGTCGCTCGTGTCGCCGGGCGGGGTGTTCAAGCCGAGGATGCGGCAGACGGTCTCATCCAGCTTCTCTTCCTGCAACATGAGCGGCATCTCGTAGATGGTGTTGTCCACGTCGCGCGCCTCGACGACGGCGTCCAGCGGGACGTTGCAGAAGAGGGAGAGTTTCTGGCGGACCTCCGCGTCGAGCGGGCGCTCGCAGCGGCAGATGAGGACGTGCGGATAGAGGCCGATCTCGCGCAGTTTCGCGATGCTTTGCTGCGAGGGTTTTGTCTTCAGTTCGCCGGCCGCCTTGATGTAGGGCACCAGCGTCACGTGCATGATGAGGAAATTCCCGTGGCCGACTTCGAGGGTGAACTGGCGGATCGCCTCGAGGAACGGCAGCCCCTCGATGTCGCCCGTGGTGCCGCCGATTTCCGTGATGATGACATCGCCGGGTTGTTCGGCGAGGCGGCGGATGTTCGCCTTGATCTCGTCGGTGACGTGCGGGATGACCTGGACGGTCTTGCCGAGGTAGTCGCCGCGCCGTTCCTTGGTGAGGACGGTCTCGTAAATCTGGCCGCTGGTGATGTTGTTCGCGCGCGAGAGGACGCCCTTGGTGAAGCGCTCGTAGTGCCCGAGGTCGAGATCGGTCTCCGCGCCGTCGTTGAGGACGTACACTTCGCCGTGCTGGAACGGGTTCATCGTGCCCGGATCGACGTTCAGGTACGGGTCGAATTTTTGCATGATGACCCGCAGGCCGCGGTGTTCGAGCAATGTGCCGAGGGCCGCGGCGGCGAGGCCTTTGCCTAAAGAACTGACCACGCCGCCCGTTACAAAGATATATTTCATGAGGACTTTAAAAGTTGGCTGACCGGCCCGACATCCTCGGGCGTGTCAACGCCGAGTGAGACGCTCCTGGTTATCAAAACCCGGATTTTCGCGCCATTTTCGAGGGCGCGCAATTGTTCGAGGCTCTCGGCTTTTTCCAAAAAGGTGGGTTTCCATTTTACGAACTGCAGGAGGAACTTCCTAGAATACCCGTAAATGCCCTGGTGTCGATAATAGCGCGGGGCGTCGCCGGCATCGCGGTAAAAAGGGATGGGGGAGCGGGAGAAGTAAAGGGCGTTGGAGGAGCGGTCGAGGACGACTTTGACGGAATGCGGGTTCGCGGCCTCGTCGTGCCCCGCGACGGCGTTGGCGGCCGTTATCATCTCGATGGCGGGGTCTTTCACCAGCGTCCTGGCAAGGAGCGTGATGAGCGCCGGGTCGATGAGCGGTTCATCCCCCTGGACGTTGATGACGTGGGAGGCGCGCGGCATCCGCGCGGCGGCTTCGGCGACGCGGTCCGTGCCGCTGCGGCATCGCGGGGAGGTGAAGGAAACCTCCGCGCCGAACGCGAAGGCCGCGGTGGCGATCCGCATGTCGTCGGTCGCGATGATGACTTCATCGACTCCGCGCGCGGCCTGGCAACGTTCCCAGACATGCTGGACGAGCGGTTTCCCGGCGAGGGGAATGAGCGGCTTGCCCGGGAACCGCGTGGAAGCCCACCGCGCGGGGATGATGGCTGCGACCTTGGAGCGTGTCATGCACTTTTGTCCGCTTTTGGTTGTTGCCTAAAGATCTGGAACGGCCTCCCGCTCCAGGCGGCTGGCACAGCCGCCTCTACAACGACAACGACAGCGGCGGCATGACGCGCTCTAGCTTTCATGCACCTTTCTTAATATGTAATCGACCGCTTCCACAACGCCTTCCGCGATGTGGTCGGGCTGTGAGTCGAGGTGTTTCATTCCGTGGCCCGTCCGCACGAGGACGGTGTGGAGGCCCGCGTTGCGCCCGCACAGGATATCCGAAGCGTTGTCGCCGACGAGGAAGGATTTCGCGAGGTCGATGCCGTGCTCCCTGGCGGCCTGGAGGACCATGCCGGGGTTCGGCTTGCGATGCGTCGATTCCTGGTCGGGCCGGTCCGGGCAGAAATAGGTCGCGTCCACTTTCCCTTGGCCGAGCTGTTCCAGCAGGGCGGCCTGGACTTCCTCGTACTGCCGGAGCGTGACCCAGCCGCGCCCGATGCCGCTCTGGTTGGTGACGATGATGTTCTTGAACCCCGCCTCTTTCAACATCCCAAGCGCCGGCGCGGCGTTCGGGAAGACGGCTACGTCCTTCGCGTCCTTGATGTAGTCGACCTCCTCCATCAGCGTTCCGTCCCGATCAAAAAAAACCGCGCGGTGCGTCATTCCTCGAAGCTGGCGAGCAGTTCGGCCTTCGTCACGGTGGCGGTGCCGAGCTTGCCCACCACGATGCCGCTGGCGTGGTTGGAAATATCCGCGGCTTCGATGGCGCTCGCGCCGCCGCAAAGCGCCAGCGTGAAAAGCGCGATGGCCGTGTCGCCCGCGCCGGAAACGTCGAACACCTCCTGCGCGCGCGTGGGGATGGAAAACGGCGGGCGCCCTTCCGCGAAGAGCATCATCCCCTGTTCGCCGAGGGTGATGAGCAGATTTTCCACCTTCCATTTCGTCTGGAGGACGGCGCCGACTTCCAGGAGGTTCGTGTCCTCCAACGGCGGATCGATGGGATCGACCCACGGGATGCCCGCGGCGGCGAAGGCCTCGCTCCGGTTCGGCGTGACGGCGGTGACGGAGTTCCACGTGAGGCGGTTCCGGGGATTGGGATCGACGGTGACGACCTTGCCGCTTTTGTTCGCGAGGGAGATGATCCTGTCCACCATCTCCTGTTGCAGGAGGCCCTTCCCGTAATCCTCGAAGATGATGGCGTCCAGGCGCGGAAGCATCTCTTCGATCATCCGCAGGGCGCGTTCCGATTGCATGGCGCTGAGGCCGACTTTCTTTTCGCGATCCACGCGCACCACCTGGTGGTTTTTTACGATGATGCGCGTCTTCACGATGGTCTGGTAGTTCGCGTCGCGCTGGAGGCAATCGAGCGAGATGCGATGCTCGCCCAGCAGCCGTGCGAGATGGTCCGCGTGGCGATCCGCGCCGACCAGGCCCATGACATAGACGCGCCCGGCGAATTCGCGCAGGTTCCTCGCCACGTTGGCCGCGCCGCCGGGGTAATACGATTCCCTCGTCACCTCGACCACGGGCACGGGCGCCTCCGGAGAGATGCGCGTCGCCGTTCCCCACACGAACTCGTCGAGGATGAGGTCGCCGATGACCAGGATGCCGAACCCGGGCAGTTTCGAGAGGATTTCGCGGGCGCGGTCGCGGGTCATTTGGCGAGTTCCTCGGTGATGGCCGCGAAGAGAAGCGGGATCATGAGTTCATGATGGCCCACTATATAGAATCCCTTGCCGCCGAGATGGGTGGGCCGCCGCACCACGTTTTCGGAAGGGCGGTACTGGCGGATCATGTCGAAGGTCGCGGTGGTGAAATCGCTGACCGTGTGGCCGAGGTTCCGCGCGATGGTGAGCGCTTTGAGAAAGACTTCGGGCATGATGACCGCGCTGCCGACATTCAGGACGACGCCGCCCTCCAGCCGCGAAGTCACCCCCGCGAAGAGCCGGAAGTCGCGAAAAGTCGCCTCGCCGAGGATCTCCCCCTTCGCCGCCGGGTGCTGGTGGATGATGTCCGTCCCGATCGCGATATGGATGGTCACCGGCGCGTTCATCTCCAGGCCCGCGTTCAAAATGCTGAACGCCCGGTTCGGGAACGCGCCCTCCTTTATTTTCTTCCCGAGCGCTTCGCCCGCGCCTTCGCCGCGCCGGACGCCCGCCTCCATCGCCTCGTTCATCATCCGCGAAGTTTCCTCGACCATGCCGAAAGAGCCGTCATCGAGGCCCTTTTGCACATCCTCGCTTGTCTCGCCCTGGTAAGCCAATTCGAAGTCGTGGATCGCGCCGGCGCCATTCAACGCCACCGCCGAGATGATGCCGCGCCGCAGCATGTCGACGATGAGCGGGTTCAGCCCGCACTTGATGGGATGCGCGCCCATCATCAACAACACCGTCCGGTTATTCTTCACCGCCGCGGCGACCGCCGCGACGATCTCCCTGAAATCGCGGGCCGCGAGAAAGGCGGGCAGATTTTCCAGGTACGCCGCGAATCCCGCCCCTTTTTGATGCACCGCGGCGAAGTCGGAGGACGCAACCTTGTTGGCTCGTTCGCTCACGGGGTAGGTCGTCACCCGGCTGAAATCCAGCGGCTCGAATCTCATCAAGAAAAAGAAGGCTTGTTTATACGCGCGGCCTTTGGTTGAGTCCAGCCAGGAAATGTGGTTTTATATCGAATGCGCCGTCGCCAGGCGCCGCCCCTGATTATGAGATCGCCCGCCATTCTCTCCCTCCTTCTTTCCGCTGGCGTCTGCCTCGGAGACCAGCCGCCGCGCCATATCGACATCGGCGAAGGCCGCCTCCCCGCAACCCTTATCGAGGACGTCGTCGTCCCGCTCCCCGGCGAAGTCTTCACCGCGCTCGACAAGCTCGGCTCGCCCAACTGGCACGATGTCCTGCGCCCCACCGCTCCGCAGATGGAACGCCGGCCCCAGATCGCGCTGGAACTCGGCGCCGTGATAGCGGAGGGCTTCATCGCCGTCGAGGCCAAGGACGCCGAACAGGTCAAGAAGATCGGGCGCGACGTCCTGACCCTCGCCAATGCGCTGAACGTCCGCAAAGCCGTCATCGAACGAACCAAGAGCATAACGGACGCCGCCGATCAGAAGGATTGGGCCAAGGTGCGCGACGAACTCGACAAGGCGTCCCACGATGTTTCCCAGGCGATGAGCGAGATGCAATCCCAGACGTTGTCGCAACTCGTGAGCCTCGGCGGCTGGTTGCGCGGCACCGAAGCGCTCACCACCGTGGTCGGGAGAAACTACTCCAGGGACGGCGCGGAACTGCTTCACCAGCCCGGCCTGCTCGACTATTTCCAAAAGCGGCTCGGCGCGATGGACCGGCACACGCGGGGCGATGAGCTCGTCGCCATGATCCAGAAGCGTCTGCCGGAAATCCGCCCGCTGATCGAGAAGCCGGGCGAGATTCCCGCCGCGGCGGTGGATCAGATCCATTCGATCACCGCGGAATTGGTCAAGGCCGTGAACTCGAGGGAAATGTGAACGCCGCAACCCGATTCGCCGCCGTCTGCCTTTGCATCGCCTTTTTGGCGAACCCCGCGCTCGCCACGGTGGATGACGCCTTCTCCTTCGCCCTGCAAGCCGCGGAGCCTTACGTGAAGGAAGGGTTCACCATCCGGGAGGACTATTGGGGCGGCGACCTGGCCGTGAAGACGCAGAAAGCCGTCATCCACCAGCTTTTCAAAGGGAACGAATACTGGTTCTGGATGGGCACCGACGTCGAAAAGGCCACTATCTCCGTCCACGTGTACGACTCGGACGGCAACCTCGCCGAGAACGACCACTGGCAGAAGCCGCACTTCGCCGCCGCCCACGTTAAGCCGAAGACCACGGGTTCTTACTACCTCATCGTCGAGGTGGAGAAGTCCGACCAGGTGCGGACGCATTGGGCCCTCGCCTACGGGTTCCGCTGATTTGACGCCGTCTTTCCGCGCGGTTACCGTTCTCCAAGGTAAAGAATGACCGAAAGTCAGACCTTGCAGTTCGAGAACGCTCGGGCGCTGCAATCTCTTTTCGCGAATGACCTGAAGCTCCTCAAAGGCTTGGAGGACTCCCTCGGCGTCAAAGTCACCACCCGCGACGGCTGGCTGCGGCTCGAAGGCGCGGCTGATCAAGTCGAGCGCGCCAGGCGGGTCTTCGACCAACTCGAAAACGCCCGCCAGAACGGCGTCAACATCCGCAAACACGAGTTCAACTACGCCTTGCGCTCCGTCAGCGAGTCCCGGGAGGACGGCCTGACCGGGCTCGTCGAGTGGAAGATCGTCTGCTCGCCGAAAAGGCCGCCCATCATTCCCAAGACCGCGGGCCAGCGCGGCTACATCCAGGCGATCCAGACCCATGACATGGTGTTCGGAACCGGGCCGGCGGGGACGGGCAAGACCTATCTCGCCATGGCCATGGCCCTTTCCGCGCTCAAAAAGGAGCAGGTCCACCGCATCATCCTCACCCGGCCCGCGGTGGAGGCGGGCGAGGCGCTCGGCTTTCTGCCCGGCGACCTGAAAGAGAAGATTTTCCCCTACCTGCGGCCCCTGTATGACGCCCTCCACGACATGCTCGAAGCGGAGGAAATACAGAGGCATATCGACCGGAACGTCATCGAGATAGCCCCGCTCGCCTACATGCGCGGGCGGACGCTCAACAACGCCTTCGTCGTCCTGGATGAGGCCCAGAACACCACCACCGAGCAGATGCTCATGTTCCTGACCCGGCTGGGCGTCGATTCCAAGTGCGTGGTGACCGGCGACCACACCCAGATCGACCTGCCCGTAAACAAACGCTCCGGTCTCGTGGAGGCGCTCCATGCCCTCAAGGGCGTCCCAGGGCTCGCTTTTTGCTCGTTCGAAGAGAAAGACATCATCCGCCATGAACTCGTTCAGTCGATTGTCCGCGCGTACCGCAAGTACCGGGGCGCGGCCGTCAACGAAACAAAAAATTGATTTATCCTCCTCCCTGGAGGAGTATCGCGCCCGCAAATGCTCCGATTTTTTGAACGACATCGTCTGGTGAAGAAAGGTCTCGCCTGCCCGAAGACCCGCAGGCGGCGTTCCCAGAGCGAGATCCTCCAGATGCTGGAAACCGGCCCGCTGGCCAAATCCATCGTCTTCTTGGGATTCATCCTGGGGCTGGCGGCGCTCATCTTCTACAGCGCCCAGCCGCAGCCGACGGAGAAATTCCTCCTTTGCCTCCTCATTTTCCTCACCGCGCTGGCCCAGCTTTGGATCAACCACCCCCACACCTTCGCGAGGAACTCCCGCCTCCTGCTGATGTTCGGCGCATTCCTGGTGCATCTCACGCTCATGAAGGTGCTCCTCGTCCTTGGTCGCGACGGGGCCTTCGCCATGGACGACAAGGCGATGTCCCTGCAGATCGCCACGCTCTGGCTTCCCTACGCCTTCGCCCCGCTGGTCATGTCCGTCCTCCTGGGCCGGAACCACGGTGTCTTCGCGGCCACCTTCGTCAGCCTTTGGGGTTCCATCGTCTTCTATAACCAGGTCGATCCGGCGAAATTCCTCGTCATGAGCCTCATCAGCGGGTTCATAGCCGTCTTCGTGACCCTCCAGGTCCGCAGGCGCAGCCGGCTCATCCGCGCGGGCGTCTTCGTCGGCATCGCGACCTGGCTGCTCGCCCTCATCTTCGGTCTCATCGGCCCCATCCTCTGGGAGGCGCTCCCGAGCATGAACTGGAAGATGCTCGGCTTCCAGAGCCTCGTCGCCGTCGGCAGCGGCATCATCACCGCCATGCTCATAGGCGGCGCGCTGCCGGTTCTGGAAGGCCTCTTCAGCATCACCACGGAAATCTCCTGGCTGGAAGCCGCCGACCTCAACCACCCCCTTCTCAAGCGCATGACCATCGAGGCGCCCGGCACGTATCATCACAGCCTCGTAGTGGCGAACCTAGCCGAGGCCGCCGCGGAAGCCATCGGGGCCAACGCCACGAAATGCCGCGTCTGCTCCTATTTCCACGACATCGGCAAACTCGTGAAGCCGGACTACTTCACCGAGAACATGGGCTACGACCAAAGCCCGCACATGGACCTCGCGCCGACCATGAGCGCGCTCATCATCATCGCCCACGTCAAGGAAGGCGTGGACCTCGCCCTCAAGTACAAGCTCAGCCAGCAGATCATCGACGTCATCCAGCAGCACCACGGCACTTCGCTCGTCCTCTACTTCTACCGGCGCGCGCTCCAGTTGCAGGAGGACGCCCGCCAGGGCGGCAAGATCATGAACATCCGGGAAGGGGACATCCCGGAGGTGCGCGAGGAAAGCTTCCGGTACAGCGGGCCGAAGCCGCAGAGCAAGGAAGCGGGCATCATCAGCCTCGCGGACGCGGCGGAGAGCGCTTCGCGCACGCTGGAGAAGGTCACCCCGCAGAAGCTCGACCAGTTGATAAACGACATCATCGAACGGCGCATACAGGACCGGCAGCTTGACGAGTGCGACCTGACCCTGCGCGATCTCCGCTCCGTCGCCGAGAGCTTCCGCTTCACCCTCCTGAACATGCTGCACAGCCGCATAGCGTATCCCTCCAGCCAGGCCGCGAAAGGGCAGCCGCAGCCGCTGGCCGACGCCCCGCCCGTATCCGCCGCCTGAAGATAACCGTCCGCAACCGCCAGAATGGCGTCCCTCTTCCACTGCGGCCCTTGCAGGCTTTTGCCCGCCGCGCCGCGCGAGCCTGCCCGCCGCTCGCCGGGTTGCCGCAAGTCGAGGTGACCATCGTCTCGGACGAGGAGATCGCCGCTTTGCATCACCGATTCATGGGCGTCGAAGGCCCGACGGATGTCCTGACCTTCGAGCACGGCGAGATCGTCATCGGCGCCGATACCGCCTTCGCCAATGCCGCCGCATTCGGCCAGCCGATCGAGCGGGAATTGGCTCTTTATATTGTCCACGGTTTATTGCATCTTCAGGGATTCGACGACCAGTCCGACGCCGATTCGAAGGAGATGCGGAAAATGGAATCGGAAGTCCTGGCGCGGTGCCACCCCCCTTAAGATCATGACGCGCATTTGCCTGGCTCTCTTCCTCTTTTCCTCAGTCGTCCTCGCGCAGCAGGATGGCAACCCCGTCGACGTAAAATCGCTCTCCGTCTTCCTCGACGGCATCAAACAAAAACAGGCCGCCGCGGAGAAATCGCATCGCAACGCCGTCTACCAGGACTTCCGGGCCGCTTCCTCCGGCGCCGCCTCCGCGCTCGCGTTTTACCAACAGGCGATGCAGGTGACTTCGTTCCAAGGACAGAACCGCCAGCAAACGGAATTCCATGACTGGAAAAAAAAGGAGGCCGACAAATTCAAGGACCCCGCTTTTCTGGACGCCTTGCGCCTTCATCTCGCGTACATCGTCCTCACGCTGGAGCGCGGCAACGGCATGACGGTCAAGCAACTCCTGCCGGAACTGCTGGCTTACACGGCGGATGCGTGGAACTCCGGGCAATCGTTGAACGACCCCTTTATGCGAAACGACATAACCGACAGCCTCTTCGTGAAATGGTACGAGATTCAGGGCTGGATATCTTCCGCCGAGGACTGGGACATGAAACCCGGAGACATTAACGGCATTTATAAACAGACGATACTTCCCCAGATGCGCCAGGATAAAGACCCCCGCATCCTTCGATACTGGGATCAGCGGATCGAAACCGAAGCCGCCGGCGCGCAGGCGTCGAAGCGGACTTTCGATCTCGATAACTTCAACCGGGTGACGCAACCCGGCCTGCTCTGGAGCCGCGCCCAGGACATGCTCGCCATCGGCCAGAGGAACAACGCGATCAACAGCATGTACGCCATCTTAAAAGCGAACCCCGGCCACCCGCGGGCGGGCGACTGGATCAAGCAGATCGAGGAACTCATCCAACCCGCCGCGCCCGCGCAATCGCCCGCCGCCAGATAGGCATGCCCGAGACCGTAGTTGAAAAGCAAACCCGGACAAAGGAAGCCGCGGAGACGCCCTGGAACGTCGTCGTCCACAACGACCCCGTGAACCTCATGAGCTACGTCACCATGGTCTTCCAGCGCGTCTTCGGGTTCTCGCGCGAGCGCGCGGCCAAGCACATGCTGGAAGTGCACCACAGCGGTCGCTCCATCGTCTGGAGCGGCGTGCGCGAACTGGGCGAGCACTACGTGCAGCAGCTTCACGGCTATCTGTTGCTGGCAACCTTGGAAAAATCGGATTGATGCGTGGAGATTAGCCGCCTTGACGCCGACAACCTCTCCGTGGCCGGGGTGGATTTCTTTCTCTTGGAACTTTTCCGCGGCATCCCTGCGGCAGCCGATCCGGAGGGGAGCGACGCCGCGCGCGAACGCCTCTTCAGCAGCCCCTCCGCCGACCCCTCATCCCGCCTGCGCGCCGAATGGAAAGAATACGTCGAACCCGATCTGCGGCATCTTTTCGCCTCCGCCATCGAGACGGTGAACGCCGACCTCGCCCGTTTTGAACCGACCGAAGGGGCCGATCCGCCGGAAAGCCGGCTCACGATTCCGACAAAGCATCTCGATGCATGGCTGAACTGTTTGAACCAGGCCCGCCTCGTCATCGCCGCCCGCCACGGTTTCACCGAAATTGATCTCAATGACGAGTTCAGCATCCTCGCCCAATCGCCGCGGGATTTCGCCTTGTTCCAGGTGCATTTCTACGGCCTGCTACAGGAGAGCTTCCTGCGCCTGTTGGATGGCTGAGCGCGCCCGTTAAGCCAGTGCGGGACTGGCTTGCGGCGATTCGGATTTCTGGTTATTGTTTTTACGTGACACAAGCGATCGCTCACATTCTCGCCGAGATCGAGCGGACGACGACTTTGCCGATCTTGCCGCCGCCTCGTTCCGCGCACTGGACGAGGAGGAGGCGCATGGCGCCTGAGCGCGGCGAGGTATGGCAGGTGGATTTCGGCATTACGCAGAAGGTGAGGCCGGCGTTGGTCATCGGCATTCCTTACGCCGATGCTGACCGCGCGCTCATCGGCGTCATTCCACATATCACGGCAACACGCGGTTCTCAGTTCGAAATTGTCGTCGCGACTCACTACCTTGCCGTAGGCGCATTATTTTGGCTCGGACTATCCCGCAAGTAATCACCCTGTGTTGCCGCGATGCCGCTTCTAAGCTCGGCCACGCCCGCCATTCCCTGGGCCTCGGTTAGTTAATTAATACCTCGCCCTTTCTCGAAGACGATCACCGGGCTATAATGATGTCACTGCGATGACGGAGAAGACAGGAGGGTGAAGAAGCTTTCCGCCGGCTCGCAAGACGCATGAAAAAGGCTCGCGCGCGTGGCTGGGTTTTAAGTCAAGCTCAGCATGACCGAGGGGCCAGACCTACTTCGCAGCGCCTTCGCGCTGGAGCCGCTTTAGCCGCCCGCCCAGGCTCACTTTCGTCGCCGAGCTCATCCTGTCGATGAACAGGACGCCGTTCAAATGATCCACTTCGTGCTGCAAGGCGCGGGCCAGGAGGCCGCTCGCTCCGAACTCCACGGTTCGCCCGTCCAGTAATTCCAGGCGCGCGGTCACGAACGCCGGGCGTTCCACGTCGCCCGTTATATCGGGGAAACTGAGGCACCCTTCCACGCTCGTCTCGCGTTGTTTGCCCGGTTCAAGATGCGGGTTGACGAAAATGAGCGGCATCCATGCGTCGAGGTCGACCGGTTTCCCGTCGATCTCCATTGTGCTGGGGCGGTCTTCAGAGGCGGTCGAGACGTCGACAATCGCCAGTTGCAGCGCCACCCCGACTTGCTGCGCGGCGAGCCCCACGCCGTTGGCTTCCCGCATCGTCTCGATCATGTTCTCCGCCAGCGCGCGGATGTTGTCGTCGATCGCCGCGACGCGCTTGCCCTTCGCGCGCAGCACGGGGTTCCCGTATTTGACGATGTCGAGGATCATTTCTTCTCCATGAAAGCGGGGATATTCTGGATGCCGGAAGCCTTCAAAATATCCAGCACCTTGATGATGAGGCCGAAGGGCGCCTTGGTGTCGGCGTTGATCGCCAGCGAGCGGCCAGGCGTCGCGGCAAGCTCGGCGCCGAGGGCGTGTTTCAATTCTTCCAGCGCCACCGGTTTTCTATCCAGGAATATCTCTTCCTTTTCCGAGATGGTGAGGACCATCGGCTCCGAGGCCGCGGGTACGGCGACCGCCGACCTGGCTTCCGGCAGCTTGATGACGACTTCCGGCTGATCGCGGCGGAATGTTGTCGTGACGATGACGAAGATGAGCAGGATCGCCAGGATGTCGATGAGCGAGACGATGATGACCGCCGGCAGGCGGCGCTGGCGCGTGTAAAATTTCACAGCCGTCTCGACTTCTGGTGGTAGCACTTGGCCAGCAGGTCGGCGGTGATGGATTCCATCTCCGCGGACATCGTCTCGACTTTCTTGGAGAAATAGCTGAACGCGATGAGGCTGGGGATGGCGATGGCAAGGCCGACAATCGTCGTGCTGAGCGCTTCGGAGATGCCCTTGGCGATGACGCGCGGGTCGGTGCCCGCCGCGCTGTCGCCGAGCGTGGCGAACACGGAGACGAGGCCCGACACCGCGCCGAGCAGCCCCAGCAGCGGCGCGATGCCGACGATGATCTCAAGAACCACGAGTCCGCTCTCCAGCCGCACGATCTCGTGCCGGGCCCGCGTTTGCACGGCTTCGACGTTCTCGGTCTTGGGCCATTGGAGATGGTCGAGCGCCACGTTGGCGATGCGGGCGAGGGCGGATTGGTCGCGCCGGACGAGGCGGCCAAGCCGGGCGAGCGCTTCGTCGCCGTCGGCGGGTTGCAGCGCTTCGATCTCGCTCTCCAGCAGGCGGGGCATGACTATTTTGCGCCGCAAGGCCAGGCCGCGCATGAGGATGACGGCGAGCGACACCACGGAGCAAATCACCAGGGGGACCATGAAAACCCCGCCCTGGAGGAAAAAATGAATCACGGATTCAGCCGAGGCTTTGCTCATGGACGGTCAGTTTGGATAAATGGTGAAGGTGTAATCAACTTCGAGACGGCCATCCTGGAGTTTCGGCGCGAGGTCCGGCGGCAGCGGCGGCAACTCGGCCTCCGAGACGGATTGGACGGAGAAATCCCCGAACGCCCCGTTCGCCGAGTTGGAGAGAATCTTTATGTCCTCAACGCGTCCCCGTTCATTGATGTAAAATTTAATATGGACGCTGCCGACGGTAATCAAATCCATTTTCTGGTTGATATAAAAATACCAGCGCGAGCCGATGGCGTCCGCGATTGTCTTCCGGTAACGGCCAAGCGGCGTGCTGATGACATCCGCGCCCGGCTTCGAGCCGAGATTGGAGATCGACCCCGAGACGCGCGTTTCCTCCGTCTCGGGTTGGTAAGCGGGGCGGCGCGGCCTGCGCGGGGCGGGCGTCACAAGCATCGCCAGGTCCTGCTTTCGCGCGCCGTGCATCACCGGGGTGGGCTTGGGGATGTCGTCCGGGGTCGCGGCCGGCTCCGGGGTGGGGGATGCGGCCATCGCCAGAATGTCCTTCGGGGTCGCGGTGGGGAGCGGCCTGGGGGAAGGCTCCGGTTTTCGCGGCTTCGGAGTGGGCGCGGGAGTCTCCTCCGGTTGCGCGCCGCGGGCCGGCTCGGGCGCGGGCGCCATTTCCATCTCCGGCGGCTGTCTTTGTTGTCCCAGCGAATATTTCTTGGACTCGAATTCCGGGAACGGCCTCTCCTTTCCCTCCTGGCTCGGCAGCGGCGCCATGCCGGATGCGGCCAGCCGGCTCGCCGCCCGCGAGTTGATGTCCGATTCAAAGAGCGGCCGGTCGGGAGTGGCGTTCGCCTTCGCGAGGCCGTCCGAGTTTATCTCCACGGGCGTGGGGCTTGGCGCCGCCGCCTGTTTCAAGACGGGCTCCGGCTCTTTCGGCAGCGGAGCGACCGTCATGGTTATCTGGCGCGGCTCGGGCGCGGGAAACGTGGTGCGCGCGCTGCTCCGGGACGAAGCCCAGACCATCAGCCCCAGTATGCCGAGCAGATGCAGCAGCACGGAGACAAGCAGGGCCAGCAGGACTTTTTTCCCTTCAGACATCTTCGCGGCGAATGGCTCCTTCCTTCATAATGCCAACGACATCATACACCGATTCCCGCGCGCACCATCGGACATCCTCCCGGCGGCGGTTGCGCACCAGGACTTGGCCGTTGAGGGAATCCTCCAGCGCGCCGCGCGAATCGTTCTGATACTGCCTGTAAACCGTCTTGCAGATCGCCGCTTTCTCCGTGCGGGGCTGGTCGGCAAGCAGGGCGCACAACATCCCGGCGGCATAAGCGTCCTCCAAAGCGGCGTCCATATAGGTGCCCGCGCAGACGAGCAGAAGCTCGCGCGGCGGCTGGGCGTTCACGCGGCGGACGAGCGCCCCCATGTTGAGAAGCGCCCCGGCCAACACCTCGCGCGCGCCCTGGCAGGCCCGCAACGCCACTGTTCCGTTCGTCGTGGTGGTGATGATTCGCGCGGGCGGGTTTTGAGCATACTCCGCCGGGGAGTTGCCGAGATCGAAGCCTTCTATCTTGTCCCCGTGCCGTTCTCCGCCGAGCGCGGCGTCCGGCCACTTTATGCGCAGGGCGAGGGCTTCCTCGATGGTCGCCGCCGGGAAAATCTCGCGCGCGCCGTTCGCGAGCGCCGTGATGATGGAAGACGTGGCCCGCAATATGTCGAAGACCACGCACGTGGTCTCCGCCAGGTCGCGGCGGGGCAGAGTCTGGATTTCCGCGGGCGAAAGGAGCGCGTCGATCTTCATCGGCCTTCCATCCGCGCGCGGTGAAAAAGGTATTGCTGCGCGTAGCCCCCGAATTCTCCGAAATAGGCGGCGGAAAAGAGCCGCAGCCGTTTCTCGGTGACGTTGCGTTTCCGTTTGAAATAATTCTCCCGCAGCACGCGCCCGATCCAGACGTCGATGGGGAAAGCCTTCAGCCGCCCGTAGCCGAAGAGCAGCACGCAGTTCGCCACCTTCGGCCCTACGCCCGGCAACCGGCGGAGGCGGGCGTGCGCCTCGTCATCGTCCAGCTTCCCGATGGCGACGAGATCGACCGCGCCGGATGCGACGAGCCGCGCGGTCGCCAGGAGGTTCTTCGCCCTGTAGCCGAGCATGCACGCGCGCAGTTGTTCCTCGCCGGCGCGCGCGAGTCGCCCGGGCGTGGGATACGCGGGGAACGCGCCGAATCCCCGGCGGATGGCCTGGGACATCTGGCGGATGTGCGCGACCTGCTTCATCGACGATGTGATGAATGTCGCCAGGCATTCCCAAACCGGCTGCCGGATGATGCGCATCCCGCGGCAATATTCGAGCGCGCTCGTCATGGCGGGATCGCCCGGAAACGTCCGGTAAATTTCCGGCAGCGGATGATCGAGGGCGAAATAGCGGCTCACGAGATTCTCGCTTCCGGCGGGCGCGAGCAGCGCGTCCCCTTGCTGTTCCACGAAGAGCGGTTTATCCCCGATCACCCCCGCGTAGCCGTTTCCCTTCCTGTCCCAATGGAAGACCTGTCCCGAGTTCAGGGTCAGGTCGAGATTGAAGTCGGGCGCCGCGATCCTGGCCCGCTTCATTGGATGAAGTAGCTGAGGTATTCCAGCTCGATGGCGAGATCGACATTGTTCACCACGACGCCCTCGGGCACTTGGAGAAGGGTGGGGGAGAAATTCAGGACGCCCTGGATTCCGGCCTCCACCAGTTGTTTCACGACCTCCTGCGCGGCGGCGGCCGGAACCGCGAGGATGGCCATGCGGATGTCCCTCCCGCGCACATAGTCCTTCAACCTCTCCATGCCGAGGCAGTTTATCTCCATCTCCGGAAATGGGTTTCTCGGTTCGAGATCGAAAGCGGCCACGATCTCGAATCCCTCCTTGGCGAAGCCGCTGTAACGCAGCAGCGCCGACCCGAGATGGCCCAGCCCGACCAGGATGACCGGCTGCAACCGCGCATGGCCGAGCACTTCGGTGACCTTCGCGCTGAGCGCATCGACATTGTAACCGAGGCCGCGGGTGCCGAACTGCCCGAAGTATGTCAGGTCTTTCCGCAACTGCGTCGGCTTTACGCCCGCCGCCTTGGCGAGCGCCGCGGAGGAAACCGTCGAGACCCTGTTGGCCTTCAACCGCTGTAGACCGCGATGATACAGCGAAAGGCGATAGACAGCCTTGCGGGGAATCACCAGCTTCGACATTTTGTGAAAAATAACCGGCGCGACGCTTTGGGTCAAACCGTGATAAATTGTTCGAATATGCGCCTCAACCGTTTTCTAGCTTCCGCCGGCCTCGGTTCGCGCCGGGGCTGTGAAGAGATCATCCGTTCCGGGCGCGTGACGCTCAACGGCAAGCCCGCGACCGATCTCTCCACGCAAGTCGCGGAGGGCGATTCCGTGAAAGTGGGCGGCCGCCTCATCCGCCGGGAAAAACCGCTGACCGTCCTCTTCTACAAACCGCGCGGCGTCGTCTGCACCCGTTCCGACCCGGAAGACCGGGGGACGATCTTCGACCTGCTGCCGAAAAACTGGCCCCGGCTCTTCCACGTTGGCCGTCTTGACAAGGAAAGCGAGGGCCTCCTCATCCTGACGAACGACGGCGAGCTGTCGTTGCGGCTCACGCATCCCCGTTATAAAATCGAGAAGGAATACGAGGTGCTGCTGGACAAACCGTTCGGCAGCGAGCAGGGCAAAAAGCTGCTGAAGGGGTTCACGATAGAAGGCGGCTGGGCCAGGGCGGAAAAGGTGCTCTACGTCTCGCCGACCCGTTTGAAGATAACGTTGCGCCAGGGGATCAAGCGCCAGATTCGCCTGATGCTGTATGCATTGGGGTATGAAGTCGAAGCCCTGCGCCGCGCGCGCATCGGCCCGCTCCGGCACGAGTCGCTGAAACCGGGCGAGTGGCGGCTCCTTACCGCCAGGGAAATAACGGATCTGAAAGAGGCGCGCATTTGATCTGCGAGGCAAGCGCGGGCCGCTTGCCTTTTCCTGTCTCAGCAAATCCGGGGGAGCTGTTCGCCGGAGAGCATATCGACGACGCGCGTGCCGCCTACCCGCGTCTTCATGGTGACGAAGCCGGGATGCCCGGCTGTGACTTCGCCGATGATGGCGGCTTCCGCGCCGAGAGGGTGGGCGCGCATCGCCGCGAGGACGGCGTCCGCCGCCGCCGGGGGGACGATGGCGAGGAGCTTGCCTTCATTGGCTACGTACAGCGGGTCGAGGCCGAGAATCTCGCACGCCCCTTTTACTTCTTCGCTTATCGGGATTTTCGACTCATCAAGCGTTATGCCCGTCTTCGCGCCCTGGGCGATTTCGGCCAGCGCGCTGCTGACTCCGCCCCGGGTCGGGTCGCGCAGGACGTGGATGTCCGCGCACGCGGCGAGCATCGCTTCGACCAGCCCGTTGAGCGCCGCGCTGTCGCTCGCGATCTCCGTCTCGAATTGCAGCCCTTCCCGCACGGACATGATGGCGATTCCATGCACTGCGATCAGGCCGCTGATGAGGACCTTGTCGCCAGGCGTCGCGCGCGAAGGCCGGATGTCCACGCCGTCCGGCACGAGGCCGACGCCGGAGGTGTTGATGAATATGCGGTCGGCCTTGCCGCGATCCACGACTTTCGTGTCGCCGGTGACGAGCGTCACCCCCGCCGCCGCGGCGCAGTCGCGCATCGAGCGAACGATCCGCCGGAAGTCGTCCATCGGCAGGCCCTCCTCCAGGATGAATCCGCACGAAAGATAGAGCGGGCGGGCGCCGCACATGGCGAGGTCGTTGACGGTGCCGTGGACCGCGAGTTTGCCGATGTCGCCTCCGGGGAAAAAGACGGGGCTGACGACATAGGAATCGGTGCTGAAGGCGAGGCGCGCCCCGTTGATGGAAAGAAGCGCGCCGTCGTGGAGCGGCGCGAGGAGGTCGTTGCGAAATTCAGGGAAGATGACGTTCTGGATGAGCCGCTGGGAAAGCTTCCCCCCGCTGCCGTGCGCGAGGACGATTTCCCTGTAATCCGAGTACGGGACCGGGCAGGCGGCGGCCCCAGGGGACACGGCGAACGCCTCAGGTGACATCTTCGGCTCCAAGGGCGATGTGGACGAGGTCCCAGAGGACATGCACGGCGGTGGCATGCACTTCCTGGATGCGGTGGATGCTGTACGACGGGACGATGAAGCAGTAGTCGGCGATTTCGGGGAAACGCCCGCCGTCCTTGCCCGCGAAGGCGATGGTGAGCATCTCCTTCTCGCGCGCGGCTTCGAGCGCATAGATGAGGTTGGGCGATTTTCCGCTGGTGCTGAAGGCCGCGACCATGTCGCCGCGCGCGGCGTGAAGCTGGAGCTGGTTCACGAAGATGCGCGCGTAGTCGATGTCGTTGCCGATGGCGGTGATGGTGGCGGTGTCGGTCATCAGCGGATAGGCGGAAAAGGCGGGCCGTTTCTCGATGATGGGATGGTTGAACTCGACCGCGAGATGGAGCGCGTCGCAAAGGCTGCCGCCGTTGCCCATGGTGAAGAGCCGCGCGCCTTCCTTGAATCGCGCGGCCATGGCGCGCGACATCGCCTCGAACGGCTCGGCGTATTGGGTGAAGAATTTCTCCTTCATCTCCATGCTCTCGCCGCATTTGCGGAGCACTTTGGCCCGGAAATCCTCGTCGAGCGCGGCGTTCATGCCGCTTCCACCGCCGGCCTGGCTTCCAGGTGGCGCCCGTAGGCGTAGTAGGCCGCGCAGGCGCCTTCCGCGGAGACCATGGTGGCCCCGAGCGGATGCTCGGGAGTGCATTGCTTGCCGAAGGCGGGGCAATCGTGCGGCTTCTTCACGCCCTTCAAAACCAGCCCGCTGATGCAGATATCCGGCTCCCTGGTGGCGATCTCCTTCACGTCGAAAATCCGCTCGGCGTCATGGTCGCGGAACTCGTACCGGAGCTTGTAGCCGCTCTTCGGGATGGAGCCGACCCCGCGCCATTTGCGGTCGCAGACTTCGAAGACCTTGTTCACGAGTTCGCGCGCGATGCGGTTGCCCTCGCGGTTCACGACGCGCGGATACTGGTTTTCCACCTCGAACGTCCCGGCTTCCAGCTGGCGGATGGTCATGAGCGCGCCTTCCAGTATGTCGATCGGCTCGAAGCCCGTGATGACGATGGGAACCTTGTAGCGCTCGGCTATCGGCTCGTATTCGCGGTAACCCATCACGGTGCAGACGTGGCCCGGCCCGATGAAACCCTGCACGCGGTTGAGCGGCGATTGCAGGATGGAGGCGATGGACGGCGGGACGAGGACGTGCGAGACGAGCACGGAGAAATTCTTCACCCCCTGCTTCTTCGCCTGCCAGACGGACATGGCGTTGCTCGGCGCGGTGGTTTCAAAACCGATGGCGAAGAAGACGACTTTCTTGTCCGGGTTGGCGCGCGCGATCTTGAGGCAATCGATGGGCGAATAGACGACCCGGATGTCCGCGCCGCGAGATTTCAGCACAAGCAGGTCGCTCTCCGAGCCCGGCACGCGCAGCATATCGCCGAAGGAGCAGAAGATGACATCGGGCCGGCGCGCGATGGCGTGCGCCTTGTCGATCATCTCGAGCGAGGTGACGCAGACGGGACAGCCCGGGCCGTGGACCAACTCGACTTGCGGCGGCAGCAAGTGGTCGATGCCGTATTTGACAATGGTGTGGGTCTGCCCGCCGCAGACTTCCATCAACACCCACGGCCGCGTGACGATCCGCTCGATCTCCGAGACGATCTTCTTCGCCAGCCCTTCGTCGCGATATTCGTCGAGGTATTTCATGAGGGGACCTCCGGGACGTTCAACTCGTCCAACTGCTGCATTTCCTTCAAGGCGTTGTAGGTGCGGGCCGCCTGTTCTTCATCGACCTTGCTGAGCGCGAAGCCGACGTGGACCAGGACGTAATCGCCCATGTTCACCTCCGGCGTGTATTCGAGGCAGATTTCCTTCACGATGCCGCCGAAGTTCGCCTTGCCCATCCGCACGCCGTTGGCGTCGTTGCTTATCTCAATGAGTTTTCCGGGGATTGCCAGGCACATAGGGGGGATTGCTGGGAGACTCTATCATATCGCGCGGCGGAAAGCACTTGTCCCAGCGCGATGCCGCCGTCGTTCGGGGGAACGCGCTGGTGCCAGTAAGGGCGAAACCCGGAGTCGCGCAGCCGCAGGATGCAACGCTCCGTTAAATAACGGTTCTGGAAACAGCCGCCGGTCAGGACGACTTTCTCCTCTCCGCAAAATCGGGCCGCGGCCGCCACGATCTCCGCGAGCGTATTGTGGAATTTCGCCGCCGCCACGCCCGGGGATTCGCCCAGCATCTCCTCGACCATCGGCTGCCAGTCGATCACTTCTCCCATTTTGAAAGGGTAGGAGCCTTCCGTCCCTTCCCGGACCGCAAATTCCAGTTTCATCGCCGCTTCTCCTTCAAACGAAACCTCGTGGTCGAGATCGAGGAGCGAGGCGACGGCGTCAAAAAGACGGCCCGCGCTCGATGTCACGGGGGAGTTCACCTTTTTCTCAAGCATCTGTTCGAGCAGCGCCAGTTCGGTGTCTGAAAAACTGCGCACCGGCGCGAGATCGCGGCGCCGGAAGGCTTTTTCCCCCCACATCTCGAAAAGAAGGCCGAGGGCGGCCCGGCGCGGTTGCCTGATCGCCGCGCCGCCCCCCGCGAGCCGGAACTGGCGGAAGTGCGCGGCACGCTCGAAGCCGTCCTCGCGGGCGACCAGGAATTCGCCGCCCCAGATCGTGCCGTCCGCGCCGTAGCCCGTGCCGTCCCAGGAAACGCCGAGGACCGGCGGCTCGAGCTCGTTCTCCGCCATGCACGAGAGGACGTGCGCCCAATGGTGCTGCACCGGGTGGAGCGGCGCGGAGAGCTGGGCGGCGTATTTGGTCGAGAGATAGTCGGGGTGGAGGTCGCACGCGATCACTTCCGGTTTGGCCTCGTAGAGCCGCTGGAAATCGGCGGCGACTTTCCGGAAGGCGGCGTAGGCCTGGCTGGTTTCCAGGTCGCCGATGTGCTGACTTATAAAGACATCCCTGCCGACGCTCAGCGCCACGCTGTTCTTCAAGTGCGCGCCCACGGCGAGCACGCACGGCGACGTTTCTTTCCCACGCAACGGCAGCGGGGCGTACCCGCGCGCGCGGCGAAGCACCATCTCGCGTCCGGACATGACGCGGGTCACCGAATCATCCACATGCCGCGCGATGGGCCTGTCGTGAACGAGAAAGAAGTCGGCGATGCCCGCCAGCCGTTCCAGCGCTTCGTGTTCCTCCGTGCAGATCGGTTCGTCGCTCAAGTTCCCGCTCGTGGCGACGAGGGGGAAGCCGAGTTCGACCATGAGCAGGTGATGCAGCGGCGTGCAAGGCAGCATGACCCCGAGGTTCGGATTCTCCGGCGCGACCGCCGGGGCGACATCCCCGCCGGGGCGGCGGCGCAAGAGCACGATGGGCCGTTCCGGCGAGACGAGAAGGCGCTCTTCCTGTTCCGAGACCTCGCAAACGGCGCGCACCGCTTCGAGCGTGGGATAAAGGACTCCGAGAGGCTTGCGTTCCCGGCGTTTGCGCTCGCGCAGGCGCGCGACGGCCTCCTGGTTGCGCGCGTCCACCAGGAGCTGGAAACCGCCGAGGCCTTTCAGGGCGAGAATCTTCCCTTCCCTGAGGACATGCGCCGACTTGTGCAACGGATGCCCGAGAGCGGTCCCCGCCGCGTCCCACAACTCGATGCGCGGTCCGCACCGCGGGCAGGCGATCGGCTCGGCGTGGAAACGGCGGTCGAGCGGGTCTTCGTATTCGCGCTCGCACTCCGGGCACATGGCGAACCGCTTCATCGTCGTATTCGGGCGATCGTACGGAAGGGCTTCGAGGATGCTGAAACGCGGGCCGCAGTTCGTGCAATTGATGAAGGGATAGCGGTACCGGCGGTCGCCGGGATCAAGCAGTTCCCGGATGCAATCGGCGCAGGTGGCGACGTCCGGCATGATGAGCGCGCACTTTTTCCCGCCCTCCTCGCTCGTCCGGATCTCGAAGCCTTCGTAACCGGCGGGGTCGAGAAAGGAGTATTCGAGGCTCTGGATGATGGCGCGCGGCGGCCTCGACTTTTCCAGCGCCGCGAGGAATTGCCGCACGGCCTCGCCCGGGCCTTCCACTTCGATGAACACGCCCTGGCTCGAGTTCAAGACCCAGCCGCGCAGGGCGAACTCGAGGGCCAGCCGGTAAACAAAAGGGCGGAAGCCGACGCCCTGCACCGCTCCGCGCACCGTTATTTTGGCTCGTTCGGTATTCATGCGGGGATGGCTACCTGCGTCACGCCGTTTCTCACAAGCAGGGGGATGGGTTCGAGATGGCCGCCGCCGTTGTCAAGTCTGCGCCCGGCCGCGCGCACGTCATAGACGTGGCCAAGCTGGCACTTGATCTCGCCCTGGGCCAGCGCTCCCAGGTGGAGCGGCATGTTGCACGCGGGGCAGTGGTCGCGGTACGCGTAGAGATTCTCGCCCACCTTGCAGACCACCAGCGGAACGCCGCCCGCGTGGACCGCGAGGAGGCCGCCGTCCGCGATCCCCCCGGCGCCTTCGAGCGGCTCCCATTCGGCGCGGGTTTCATTCGGGCGGTGTTTCGGCTCTCCCGCGAGAGCGTTCTCGACTTCGAACCCCAGCAAGTCGGGGCACGCCTCCTCTATCGCCTCCCGGACGGCAAGTTCCAGCGTCACGGTGGAGGAAGGGCAGCTTTCGCAATGGCCCTGGAGCCGCAGTTTCGCCACGTCATCTTCTAGGCCTATCAACTCCACGTTGCCGCCGTGGCTTTTCATATAAGGCCGCACTTTTTCGAGCGCCTGGTTCAAGCGCGTTGTCAGGTCGACGGGATGCAGCCCGTGGATCAGGAGCAGCCCGCGGACGGGGCCGTCGTCGAGAAGGGCGTCGTAAGCCTTCCGGTCGTTCCGTTTCACCACTTCGAGGATGCGCTCGAGACCGTGCCCGTAAAATCCAAGCACCGATTCCAGGCACTCCTGGAGCATGGCGCGCGCGTCGGGAGTTGCCAGGGACTCGATCTTTTCGACGAGCTCCTGGATGCGTCTTCCCTGCCGGTTCAGGTCGGAGTTGCCGTTATGCGACATATTTGATCGTCCTGATGCAGCAATCCTCCCCTTGCGAAGCCTGCGCGGCCTTGCCGCATTGCGGGCACTGCAAAGTGGCGACGGGGCCGCTGGAGAGCGCGTCTTCCCAATACTTGGGCCGGCCGCTGTAGGAACAGTGCGGGCAAAGGACTTCCGCGTCGATTTTCTCGATCTCCAGGGCGGAATTTTCCATCGGCGTCTCCTCCGTTATCGACGAAATGCAAAACCGCAACTGCTCCGGCTCCACGCAACTAAGTTCGCCCACCGCGAGCCGTATTGCCAGCACCTTCGACGCTCCCTTCTTTTCCACGAACTCCAGCACGCTTTCCACTATCGCCGTCGCGATGGAAAGCTCGTGCATCTATACGGCCAGAAGCGCGGCGGTTACTTCGTCCAGACCGGCGCCCGTCTTGCAACTCGTCGGTATCACCCGGATGTCCGGCTTCAACTTGTGCACGTCGTTCGCCAGTTCCTCGACGCTGACTTCCATCGCTTCCGCGAGGTCGGTCTTGTTGATGACCACGATGGCCGCTCCCAAAAACATGTGCGGATGTTTGCGCACCATCCACGGGCCTTCGGTCACGCTCACCACCACCACGCGCGCCTTCGAGCCGAGCGGAAATTCCGCGGGGCAGATGAGGTTGCCGATGTTCTCGATGAAGATCAGCTTCAGTCCGCCGAGGTCGATCTTCCGCAGGGCTTTCCCGACGAGGTTGGCGTCGAGGTGGCAGCCGTTGACGGTGGCGATCTGCACTACGGGCACGCCCTGTTTCGCGATGGCGTCGGCGTCGGCGCCGGTGGTGGCGTCGCCGTTGAACACCGCCACGCCGGTCTTCAGCTTTTCGACCAGGCGCGTGATGAGGGTCGTCTTGCCGGAGCCGATGGCGCCCATGAAGTCGATCGCCACGATTCCGTGCCTGTCGAGCAGGGCGCGGTTGTCGCGGGACAGCTTTGCGTTGGCTTCGAGCAGGCTGTGTTCGAGTTCGATGTCGTAGATCTCGTCCGGCGCCGCCTCCAGCGTCTCGATCGTGAAGGAGTTCACTTTTTCGCGAGCCCCATCAAGGCCGTGGGCGTGTGCTGTTGCTTGAGAACCTTGCCGTTCCCAAGATACATGTGCACGCCGCACGGCAGGCACGGGTCGAAGCTGCGCACCGCGCGCATGATGTCGATCCCCTTGAATTTATCCGGCCCGTTCTCCTCGAAGATCGGCGTGTTCTGCACCGCATCCTCGTAAGGGCCGGGCGTGCCGTAGATGTCGCGCGGGTTCGCGTTCCAGGGCGTGGGCGGATACGGATGGTAGTTCGCGATCTTGCCCTTGCGGATCACCATATGGTGCGAGAGCACCCCGCGGACGGCTTCGTGGAAACCGCAGCCGATGGCTTCCTCCGGCACCTTGAACGGGGTGAACGTCTCCGTGCGGCCAGCATAGACCTCCTCCAGCGCCTTCTCGACGAAGTAGAGGCCGCACGCCGCCGCATACGCCTGGAAATACGTCCGCGCCCGGTCGCGCTCGATGGCGTTGCTCCACTTTGGGATGTTCCATTTGAAGGAGACTTCCGGTTTCAGCGCGGTCTTCGGCAGGTTGATCTCCACGCCGTCGCCGGTCGATTTCACGTAACCGAAATCGACGCGCTTCGCCAGCGCGGTGGCCCAGAGGCGGGCGATGGGGCCGCCGCCCGTGTCGAGCGCCAGGTGGTCGCCCGTGCGCTTGTCGAACCACCGGGGCGACATGACCCAGGTGTAGTTGCCGTTGAAATCGCGCTTCTGCGGCTTGGGGATCGTCGTCTGGTTCCAGGGGTGCTTCTTGTCGATGGGATTCCCGAGCGGATCGTTCCGCACGAAAGTCTCGGAGTTGTCCCAATCCTCATAATAAGAGGAGCCGAGCAGGATGCGCAGGCCGAGATTGATATCCACGAGGTTCGTCGTGACGAGTTCGCCGTCCACGACGACGCCCGGGGTGACGAACATCGCGTTACCCCATTTTTCCATGGTCTTATAGTCGTAGTCGCACACGGCGGGGTCCTGGAAGGAACCCCAGCAGCCGAGCAGGATGCGCCTGCGCCCCACTTCCTCGTAACCGGGGAGCGCTTCATAGAAGAAGTCGAACAGATCGTCGTGCAGCGGGACGACCTTCTTCATGAACTCGACGTACCGCATCAGGCGCACGAGGTAATCCGTGAACACCTGGATCGACGGCACCGTGCCGACGCCTCCGGGATAGAGGGTCGAGGGATGAACGTGGCGGCCTTCCATGAGGCAGAACATCTCGCGCGTCATCCGGCTCACCTGGAGCGTCTCGCGGTAGAACTCCCCTTCGAACGGATTCAGCGCCGTCATGATGTCGGCTATGGTGCGGTACCCGTGTTCCTTCGCGTGCGGGGCCTGTTTTTTCTTGGCCTTCTCCCAGACGCTGGGGTTGGTTTCCTTGACCATCATCTCGCAGAAGTCCACCCCGACGAGGTTGTCCTGGAAGATATTGTGGTCGAACATATATTCGGCGGCCTCGCCGAGGTTGACTATCCATTCGGCCAGCGGAGGCGGCTTGACGCCGTACGCCATGTTCTGCGCGTAGACCGAACAGGTCGCGTGGTTGTCGCCGCAGATGCCGCAGATGCGGCTCGTGATGAAGTGGCTGTCCCGCGGGTCCTTGTTCTTCATGAAGATGCTGTAGCCGCGGAAGATGGACGAGGTGCTGTGGCACTGGACGACCTTCTTTTTGTCGAAGTCGATCTTCGTGTAAATGCCGAGGCTGCCGACGATGCGCGTGATCGGGTCCCACGACATCTCGACGATGTTGCCGGACCCGGCTTCTTTCGATTCGGTGGGGAGAGTGGCGGTTTCCATGGGTTGGTTATCCTAGTTTCTGCCGTAATGTTTTGGTGAATAGCCCGTGGTGAGCGCGGCCCGCGGATGCCGCCACTTCGGTTCCTTGTTGACGGTTCGGTTCGTGATGCCGCGCATCATGCGGATGAAGCCGCCGTAAAGGCCGCTCGCGGTGGTGGAAAGAGCGGCTCCGGGGGGAGCGTCCATGAAGGGCATGAATTTGTCCGGGAAGCCCGGCATCGTGCAGCCAATACAGATGCCGCCCACGTTGGGGCAGCCGCCGATGCCGGCCATCCAACCGCGTTTGGTGACGTTGCAGTTTACCACCGGCCCCCAGCAGCCGAGTTTCACCAGGCATTTCGGAGAGCCGTATTCGTGGGCGAAGTCGCCCTGTTCGTAATAGCCCGCGCGGTCGCATCCCTCGTGGACCGTTTTGCCGAAAAGCCACGTCGGGCGAAGCTGGTCGTCCAGGGGGATGATCGGCGCGAGGCCCGCGACCTGGTACAGGAGATAAAGGAGGGTCTCCATCATGTTATCGGGCTGCACGGGGCAACCCGGGACGTTTACGATGGGCAGCCCGGCCTTGGATCGCCACGTCCAGCCGAGGTAGTCCGCCAGCCCCATGGCGCCCGTGGGATTTCCTTCCATGGCATGGATGCCGCCGTACGTCGCGCAGGTCCCCGCGCAGACGATTGCCAGCGCCTTCGGAGCCAGCCGGTCGATCCATTCGTTGGTGGTTATCGGCTGGCCGGTGTCGGGGTCCGTCCCCAGCGCCGCCCAATACCCTTCGCTCTTGATCCGTTCGTTGGGCACCGACCCTTCCAGCACCAGGACGAACGGGTCGAGCTTGCCGGCCGCGGCGTCGAACCAGAATTTCATGAAGTCGTCGCCAACCTCGTACGCGAGGACGGGATTGTGGAGATGCACCTTGGGCAAACCGGGCACGTTCCCCATGACGACATCCTCCAGGCTCGGTTGCATGGCGGCCGTCACCGAGACGGAGTCGCCGTCGCAACCGAGGCCGGTGGTCATCCAGATGACATGCACTTCCTTAACGGCGGGCGGGCGTTCAAAGACATTTTTTTGAGTTTCCATGACGGGGATTCCTCGGGGGTTTTTGAAACTTTTGTGAAGAGCGGCTGCCCTCGCGCGCCATTTACCCACATTCTTTTCGGAGGCTTGAATTGAATCGGTCGTATCGGGGAACGGAGAATTTTCGATTACATCCTTTCGATCCGCAGATAACGGCGGAGTTCGGGGAAATTCGCGGCCAGTACGCCCAGCACCAGCAGCAGGATCAGCGGCAGCAAATAGAGGGCGTTTTTCGAGTTATTGTTGCAACACGGCATGTGTCTCACCTCCTTTCGCGGGAATCGGGTTTTCTTTCAAAAGATCGCGCACCAGTTCCTCGACCATATCCGCTGCCCCGGGGATGGCGGCCTGCACGCTGTCGCTCAGACCGAGCTGGCAATCGTCGGGGGCCACGTTTTCCGGTTCGCAGGCGACCAGGTAAAGCATCCTGCTCGGCTCGCCGCCCAAGGTTTTAACCATCCTGAGCGCCGCTTCCGGGTTCATGGAATGCGCGTCGGGCGCTTCGGCGGCCCCCGCCGGATCGGGCTGGATGAGGTAAAGCGTTCCGGGCGGCTGCCCCCGTTGCGCGGCGTCCACCAGGATGGTCGCATCGTAGCCGTCCATCATCGCGTAGGCCAGGTCATACGAACGGATGCCGAAATCCTCGACGTGCGCCTCCGGGGGCGGGTCGCGCCGCATCAATTCGCGGACGACTTCCACCCCGAAGGCGTCGTCGCCGAAGAAGATGTTGCCCAGCCCGGCGATGAGGATGCGCATCGTCCTATTCCCCCTCCCGCAAGGATTCCACTTCATCTGTGCCGTAGAAAAAGCGATGCCCGGGCTGGCGCAGCATTCCAAGATCCCGCCCCGGATCGTCCTCCACCACGAGCGCCAGGTGGATTTTATCCTCCGCGTCCTGCTCGACGGCTTCGATGATGGCGATCCTCCCGGCAAGCGCCATGTCCATCGCGTCGGCGCGGCTCTTTGGACGGATGCGAACGCGGTCGCCGGTCTTGAACGGCGCGGTTTTCGTCTCGCGCATGAGGCCGTGCATCTTGAGAAGATGTTCGTCCGGGAGCGATTCCGTGCGATCGAGGATTCTGCGGGCAAAATCGTCCACCCCGCGCATTTCGCTTTTTTCTTCGTCCGTCATCGTCTTGATCCGAAGAGTGAGTATCTCGTCGATTTCGGCGCCGTCGCAAAGGTCGCCGGCGCTCTCCGGCGCGATCTCGGGGTAGTCGTACAAGATAATCGGCGAGGAGAGCATTGTCGCGCTTTTTCCTTTCTCCCCGGCAAGAACGGGCCATGTGCCGATATTCCTGCAAGCCGCCGCCGCGCCGGCGCAGTCCGGCGGAGGGTCCATCAACGAAACAAACCCGCCGCCTCCCTCCGCCTGGAGGATGGTGTGCGTGGAGGCGAAGGTGCGCAGGACGATTTCCCGCTGATTTTCCAGCAGGCTTTCCGGCACGGGCGTGTGGTTGGCTATTTGCACGCTCACTTTGAAGAGGCCCGCGCCCGCGGCTTCGGACGCGATTTCGACCTCCCCCTCCAGCGCCTCCTGCCGCCGCACGATGGTCCCGGCTGCGCCGAGCGGCTCGACCGTACGCGAGGCCGGGAAGGAAAATGAGATTCTTTGGGGAGCGGCATCCAGTGGAACCCGGGGGATGGCGATCTCGCGTTCGACCGCTTCCTGCCACGACTGGTGGAGCTTTCCCTCCACCCTCAGTTCGGCGACCGGCTCCGGCGCGTTGATCTCGCGGGAGAGGGGGTGAAGAAACCGCACGGATATTCCCACGGCATCGGCCTTCGCCAGACATTCCGTTCGCATGACAAACGGCTCCGCGCCATCCTGCGCCGCGCTGTAGCTCCGGGGATAGACGCGGCCAAACGTAAACCGCGTCTGGTTCTTCTTCGAGGAAGCCCGGTACGGGTAGAGGATGAATCCCTCGTAAAGCACTGCGCGCGCTATTTTTTCAACGAGCGGGTCCATCAGGAGTTCAACAGGCGGGAAATCGTCTGCTCCCAAGTGGCGAAGCCGTGGTCGCGCTTATAAGCATAGAGGCGCTCGAAGAGGTCTTTTTGGAGGAAGAGCCACACGGAATTCGGGTAATGCTGATCCATCATCCCGCGCCACGTCGTGAACGGCATCCGGTAGGAACACTCCTTGTCCCAGGAAATGGGTTGCACCTGCAAACGCCCGTCCTCGGCTTCGTAGAACACCGTGCCGCTGAAGAGGAACAGAAGCGGGATGTCCCCCTCTTCCAGGGCGTGGAAATACTTCGTCGAAGCGAGATTCATATCGTAGGTGCATTGCACCGGCAGACTGATCTTCGTTTTCCCCGTGAATGGCGGCGCGGACGCCTGCGCGTGCGCCCAAAGCCGGTTGCGAAGCGTCCGCCCCCACTGATCCGGCGGGCCGAAGAGCTCCTTCAGCCGCTCCTTCTCGTCCTCGGCATACCGGCGTTGCGGGGCTTCGATCTGTATCTGCGCCTGGATGATGACGGTGTGGATGCTCTCCGTCTCCGGCTTGTTCTCGATCTCCAGTTGGAAGTGGAGAAGCGGCACGATGCCGCGCGCCGCCGGTTCAACACCCGTTACGCGGAAATCGAGATCAGGCATGATTCGCTTCGAGTTTGGCGAAAAAACCGCCTATCTCCGCCCATACCGCTTCGCCTCCGGCCAGACCGCGCCAATGCATCCGTATAAGGCCCGCCAGTTCATAACAAGCGTCCATCGGCGCGAGGAAATACTGCCGCGCGCCGTTGACGCGATTCACCAGCAAGGCCTCCACGTCGCTTTCCATGCTCGCGAGCACGGGATTTTCAGCGACCAACCCCTCCCACGCCGTCACCGGCAAGAGCGATTCCATCGCCCCCGCCGGACTGGGATACAGGGCGATCACCTTGCCCGCGGGCGTGCTGTGGAAGAAAAACGCCAGGTTGATCGGAAGGGAAAAGGCTCCCCACTCTTCCTCCGACAACCGGAAACCGGGAAGCGCGCGCGCATCCCGCGGGATCAGCTTGAAACGGCCGTCGAGCACATTGGCGAAGCGCAGCGCGCACGCGTCGCAAGCGCAGACGGCCTGCCGGTTCGCCATCTCCAGCAAATGACGATGAATGGGCGCCAGCCGCACATTGCAAAGCTCACAACGTTCAAGCGGCTCCGGCGCGCGCGGCCGGGCGAACCGGCGCAATGTGGCAATCGTGTTCCCTTCCGCCACGGGGGCAAGAACTTCAGGCGGGCGGCAAATGAGGCATCCGGGAATCGATCGGGTCGCGTCCCGCCGCGTTCACTCCGGTCGAGTCCCGCGCGGTGCGCTGGATTCTGGGGTCATCCCGTCCGGCTTCCCGGCCCTTGTTAAGGACGAGCTCCTCGCCCTTCGTGGTTCCCGGCACGTGAACCGGCTGGGGTGGTCTCTTCATCGGCATAAATAGTCCTCCGGCTTTCTGATATTCGTTTCTGGGGAGACGGCTGCGCGCATCGCCGAAACCGAAACGATGTATACCATACCATGAATCTCCAACTCGAAAACAAACTTGCCCTCGTCACAGGCTCGACCGCCAAGACGATGCAAATAGCGCTCGCGCAAAGCACCGCGGGCACGGCGGTGACGGTCAACTCCATCCCTGCCCGATTAGACCGTGCCTGACCGGCATCGTTGTAAAGGCGGCTGTGCCAGCCGCCTCTATAACCCGGCGCGCGCTCTAACCGGCGGTTCCTCAGGCTGTATGGCACGCGCACGTCCAGAGTTCCCCGAAGGCTTCGACCGCCCGCGCGGTCAGCGCCGCGCCGTCGCCGCCGGTTTTCAGGAGCGCGAAGACCGTCGAGCCGGAGCCGGACATCAGCGCGCCCGCAGCTTCCGGTTGGACCAGCAGCCAGCGTTTGAGCACGGCAAGGAAGAGGTATTTTTCGAAAACGGGCCGTTCAAGATGATTGACCAGCGTGCCCCAGGGGAATTCCTGAGGCGCGTACGGAATCCCGGGCAATTCCTTCGAGTCCCCCCAGTTTTTATAAGCCCAGGGCGTCGGCACGCCAAAGGGCGGCTTGAACAAGACCAGCGCCAGCCGTTCGTTCAACGCCACGGGTGATACCGTTTCCCCCCGCCCGGTGCAGAGCGCGGCCGATTCCCAGAGGAAGAACGGCGCGTCGGAACCGAGTTCGGCGGCGATGGCGGAAAGCTCTTCGCGCGACAACCCGGCGGAAAACAGCGCATTCAATCCCAGCAACACCGCCGCCGCGTCGCTGCTGCCGCCGCCCAAACCCGCGCCGTGCGGCGTCTTTTTGGAAAGCGCGATCCTTACGTCCGGCTCGAAGCCTCCCTTTTCGCAGAAGAGCTTCGCCGCCCGGTATGCCAGGTTCCCTTCTCCCGTGGGGAGGCGGCGGTCGTCGCACGCCAGTTCCAGGCCGCCCCCTTCCTTGCGTTCGATGTCGATCTCGTCCGCCAGCGAGAGCGGGGCCATCAAGGTCTCGATCTCGTGGAAACCGTCGGAACGCCGTCCGAGGATCTTCAGCGAAAGGTTGATCTTGGCGGGCGCCAAAATTTTCATTCCCCCAAAAAGAACGGTTGTTGCTTGAAAATAGCAATGACGTTCCCTCGCGAACGGCTTGAATGCCGACGGATTTGTTGTTACCATGCGGGAAAGAAGTATTTCCTTGTATGAGCACTGCCGTGGTTAATGGCTTCAACGCCGATCTCCTGGATGAAAACTATGCCCGCTGGCGCAGCGACCCCTCGTCGGTCGATGCGACCTGGTCCGCCTTCTTCGAAGGGTTCGAGCTGGGCTCGCTTCAGAAGGGGGGCAACGGGACCACCGCCCATGCCGCCGGGGATTTCGACCGCGAACCGCAGTGGCAGACGCGCGTGGACGGGGCTGTCTCCGCGTACCGGTCGCTGGGGCATACGATGGCGTATCTCGATCCCCTGGCGAAGTGCCGCCCGGAACAGCCGCTGCTGGCCCTGAAGGAACTCGGCTTCACGGAGGCCGATCTGGGCGCCGAGGTTTCTTCCCGGTTCTACATGGGCGGAAAGACGATGACCCTGGGCGAGATGATCGCCTCGCTCCAGAAAGTTTACGCCCGCACCATCGGCACGGAGTTCATGCACATCCAGAACAGCCGGGTGCGCAACTGGATCATCGAGCGGCTGGAAGCCCGCGACGAGAATATCGACCCGGAAGAACAGCGCCAGATGCTCCGGGAATTGATGAAGGCCGAGGGCTTCGAGCATTTCCTCCATACGAAATATGTCGGGCAGAAGCGGTTCGGGTTGGAAGGCGGCGAGTCGCTCATGGTTATCCTGAACACCCTTTTCCAGAACTGTCCGCGGCTGGGCGTGGAGGAGATCGACATGGGGATGGCCCACCGGGGGCGGCTCAACGTCCTGGCCAATTTCCTGGAGAAGTCGCTCGAGGTCATCTTCGCGGAGTTCTCCGAGAATTTCATCCCGAACCTCGTCTGCGGCGACGGCGACGTGAAATACCACCTGGGCTACGCCAGCACGCGGAAGACCCTTTCCGGCGCCGACGTCGAGATACGCCTCGCGGCGAACCCGAGCCACCTGGAAGCGGCGGACGCCGTGGTGGAAGGCATCGCCCGCGCGCGGCAGCGGTGCAGGCGCGATTCCGAGGAGCGGGCGAAGGTCGTGCCGCTCCTTTTGCACGGTGACGCCGCCTTCGCGGGGCAGGGGATGGTGGCGGAAGTGCTGAACCTCTCCCAACTCCCCGGTTACAAGACCGGCGGCACCATCCACGTCATCATCAATAACCAGATCGGCTTCACCACTCTCCCCGCCGACGCACGTTCCTCCTACTACGCGACCGATGTCGCGAAGATGATCGAGGCGCCGATCTTTCACGTCAACGGCGACGACCCGATAGCCGTGGCCTTCGTCACACGGCTTGCGTTCGAGTACCGCCAGCAGTTCCGCGGCGACGTGGTCATCGATATGTATTGCTACCGCCGCCTCGGCCATAACGAAGGCGACGAACCGGTCTTCACCCAGCCTTCGCTCTACGCGGAAATCGGGACCCACCCCTCCGTCTCCACCCTCTTCCGCAAGCGCCTGGTCGAGTCTGGCGTCCTGACGGAGAAGGACGCCGAGGCCCTGGAAGCCGAATTCAAGGAAAAACTGGAAGCCGCCTTGAGCCAGGTGAAACGCGCCGAGCACGACGCGAGCAAGACGACCAACAAATTCCGCGAATCGACCGCCATCTTCCAGCCGCCGTATTCCCACGCGAAAGTCGATACGGCCATCGACGCCGAGATGCTGGGAGCCATCGTAAAGGGGTTGACGACCATTCCCGAGAAATTCAACATCCTCCCGAAGGTAAAGCGGATGCTGATCGACCGTCGCGCCGATGTTTACAAGGCCGGCGGCCCGTTCGACTGGGGTTTCGCCGAGGCGCTCGCCTTCGGCTCGCTGCTTCTGGAGCGCATCCCCGTCCGGCTCTCCGGGCAGGACAGCAGGCGGGGCACCTTCAGCCAACGGCACGCCGTTCTCTACGACGCCAAGACGCAGGAACGCTATACCCCCCTGCTCCATCTCGCTCCCGACCAGGCCCGGTTGTGCGTTTATAACAGCCTCCTTTCCGAAGCGGCCGTCCTCGGGTTTGACTACGGCTACTCTCTCGGCTTTCCCGAAATGCTCTGCATCTGGGAGGCGCAGTTTGGCGACTTCGCCAACGGCGCGCAGGTCATCATCGACCAATTCATCGTCTCCGCGGAATCCAAGTGGCAGAGGCCCAGCGGCATCGTCCTCCTCTTGCCGCACGGTTACGAAGGCCAGGGGCCGGAGCACTCCAGCGCCCGCATCGAGCGTTTCCTCCAGCTTTGCGCGGAGGAGAATATCCAGGTCTGCAATCCCACCACGCCCGCCCAATACTTCCACCTGCTCCGCAGGCAGATGAAGCGGGAGTTCCGCAAGCCGCTCATCGTCGCCACGCCCAAGAGCCTGCTCCGTTCCGAGAAAGCCGTTTCAACCATCCCGGACTTCACCGGCGGCTGCTTCCTGGAGATTTTACCCGGGGTTGCGCCCGCCGATCCCGCGGCCGTGGAGCGAATCATCTTTTGTTCCGGCAAGGTTTATTACGACCTCGAGGGCTACCGTTCCCAGAATTCCAGGGGCGATGCGGCGATCATCCGCATCGAGCAACTCTATCCGTTGAACCTGCCGGCCCTCCAGGCCGCCGTCGGCGCGTTCCCGAACGCCAAGAAATTCGTCTGGTGCCAGGAGGAATCCCAAAACATGGGCGCATGGTCCTATATCGTGCCCCTCCTGAATCTGCACTTTGCTCCCATCGTCATCTACGCGGGCAGGAATGCCAGTTCCAGCCCTGCCGTCGGCTCGCTCGCCGTCCATAAACGCGAGCAGAAGTTGATCGTCGAGGACGCCTTCAATCTAGGGTGAACATCCTCCTGGTTGATGACGAGCAGGCCATTCTGCACGATCTCCAGGCTGAGATCGTGTCGAAAACCTCGCACGCCGTGCGCACTTCCGCCGCGGAAGGAGCGTCCGCCGCCGCCGAACGCATCTCCCGGCTCGATCTCCTCGTAACGGAGGTCGTCATGCAGTCCGTCGACGGGTTCACCCTCAGCCAGGAACTGCTGCAGCGCTTCCCGGAGATGAAGACAATCTTCATCACGCAATACGATCTCAGCGATTATCCCGAACAGACGCAAGGGCATCCGGTGCTCATGAAACCCGTGCAAAGCGCGGAATTGCTGGAAGCCATCAGAGGGTGCGCCCCTCCCGAAGACGAAGAGCCGCCTGCTCCGCCGAGGCGAAAGAGCATTTTCGGTTTCAAATGGGGAGCCGGGCTCTTCGCCGTCCTGCTGCTTCTCTTCGGGGTATGGAGATTCACCCGTCCGGCAACGCCGCCCGCCGCCGCCTCATCCCGCCCCCCCGCGGCCAAAGCGAAGCCAATGACCGCCGAGGACTTCAACCAGAGCGGACGCGCCAAGGAAAACAAAGGCGACATGGACGGCGCCCTCGCGGACTACAACCGCGCCATTCAGATCAACCCCAGGAACGCCAAGTCCTATAACAACCGCGGCAGCATCGAATTGGGAAGAAACAACTTCGACGGCGCGCTGGCCGATTTCAACCAGGCCATCGCCCTGAAGCCGAACTTCGCCGAAGCCTACGACAACCGCGGCAACGTCGAGCAGGACAGGAACAACCTGGACGCCGCCATCGCCGATTACAGCCGCGCCATAACGCTGGACCCGCTCTACCAGGCCGCATACGGCAACCGCGGCGTGGCCGAGGAATACAAGGGCGACTTCGACGCCTCCCTCAAGGACTATAACCGCGCCCTCCAGATCAACCCCAAGGACGCCAAAATTTACAACAACCGCGGCAACGTCAAGCGCGACAAGGGCGACTTCGAGGGCGCGCTCGCGGACTACGACCAGGCGCTCGCCTTCAACCCGAAGGACTCCTCCTCCTACTTCAACAACCGCGCCATCGTCGAATGCGCGAAAAACGACCTCAGCGCGGCCATCGCCGATTTCGACCGCGCCCTCAAGCTCAACCCAAAGGACGCCCGCGCCTTTAACAACCGCGGCAGCGCCAAGTCCGCGAAAAAGGATTACGACGGCGCGATAGCCGACTTCGATCAATCCATCGCCATCGACCCGCAATACGCCAAGGCTTACAACAACCGCGGCAGCGCCGAGTGCGACAAAGGCGAACTCGACAAAGCCATCGCCGACTACGAACGCGCCATCCAGATAAATCCCAAGGACGCCCAGTTCTACTACCATTGCGGCCTCGCCCGCGACGCCAAGGGCGACCTGGACGGCGCGCTGGCCCGGTTCAACAGCGCCATCGAGATGAACCCCGACTACGCCGAAGCCCACCTTAGCCGCGGCAACGTCCGCGCCGCGAAGGGCGATCTCGACGGCGCGATAACCGACTTCAACCGCCTCATCGAACTCAACCCGAAGAGCGCCATAGCCTGCTTCTTCCGCGGAGCCGCGCGCGCCGCCAAGCAGGACCTGGACGGCGCGATAACCGACTACACCCGCGCCCTCGACCTGGACCCGAAACTGGCCGACGCCTACTTCTACCGGGGCAACGCCAAAGCCGCCCAGGGCAACCTCGACGGCGCCATCTCCGACCTGGACCGCCTCATCGACCTGAACCCCGCAAACGCCAACGCCTATTTCTTCCGGGGCAACGCCAAAGCCGCCAAACACGATCTTGCGGGCACCCTGGCCGACTACAATAAAGCCATCGAGCTAAACCCGAACAACGCCGCCATGTATCACTACCGCGGCAACGTGAAGCGCGCCCGGGGCGACCTCGACGGCGCCATCGCCGACTACTCCGCAGCCGTCCGCCTCAACCCCAAGGACGCCGATTCACTGGCCGCCCTGCACACCCTCGGGAAATAAAGGGGGCAGGGGTTCCACCAGGTTTCCCGGCAGGGGGCGGGTTCGCTCGAAGATGCGCGGGGCGATGGGGAGCGCGGTTTCGTAAGCCGCGAAAACCATCTCCAGTTTCGCGTCGAGGTTGTCGATGTGATTGAGCGCGAACGCCTCGGGCGTCTTCGGGTCCACGGGCGAGCCGAACTCTTTGCTTCCGTGGTGCGCCGCGATGAGGTGCAAAAGATGCAGCCGCACGTCTTCCGACGGAGGGCGGAACGCGGCCCACGCCTGCCCGTGGGCTTCCGACGCTTTGCGCCACATCCTGTTCACCAGTTCCATGCCGATCATGATGTGCCCCGCCAGTTCGCCCCGCTCGTCAAAGGGCATGATGAATCCGTTTTCCGGGTACGCGTTCTCCCAGAGTTTTCCGCTGTCGTGAAACAGCACGCCGGCCAGGAGGAGGTCGCGGTTCAGCCGGGGATACACCGCCGCCACGGCTTGCGCGGCGCGCATCATTTGCGCCGTATGCTCGACCAGGCCGCCCCGGCGCGAATGGTGGTAATTTCGCGCCGCGCCCGTTCGCCGGAAACGCTCGCCGTATTCCTCAAGGAAAGCTTCGCACAGCGCGCGCAACCGCGGGTCGCCCATCGTGGAGACCGCTTCGCGCAGGAACTGGTAATCGGCGTCCTGCTTTTCACGCAGGGCGGCGGGGCCTCTTAGCAAAAGGTCGCGTTCCTCTCCGCCGAGAGAACGGCAGTTCCATTTCTTCGCGTCGAGGCCGTAGGGCGGGTTCAGCACGAACTCCCCGGTTATTTCAAGGAAGGAGCCTTTGACGAGGCTGGCGCAGAGGGCGTAGTTCGGGGAATCGTTCCATGCGCGGAGGGTCAGTTTTCCCTCCGCGTCGGCCACGACGAGTTCCCAATACGGCTTCTGTTCGCGCGTCTCCTTTTTGGAGATCGACTCGACCTGGCAATGGACGGCCCCCTCGACTCTCCCGCCGCCGGCGGCGCGCTTGAGGTCGCAGATGGAGACGGGGGTCACGCCTGTTCTTCGACGATCTGGACGACGGCCCTCTGCCCGTGCCGCGCCGCCGCCGCGCCGACCAGGTCGCGGATGGCCGCGATGGTGTGCCCGTGCTTGCCGATGACCCTCCCCACGTCCGATTGCCGGAGCCGCAGGTGGAAGGTGACTTTGCGCGGCGCGTCCAACCGCGTCAGGACCATTTCCTCCGGGAACTCGATCAGTTGCCGGATGACAAACTCAAGGAATTCCTCCATGGCGGGCCCGAGCGGCGGAGTTAAACCGCGGTCGCCGCGAGTTTTTTGGTCTTTTTGATGAGGCTGCGCACGGTGTCGGAGGGCTGCGCGCCCCGCGTCGTCCAATATTCGACCCTGCTCAGGTCCAGGTTCGAATTGTGGCCGGGCTTCTTCGGATCGTAGTTGCCGATGATCTCGATGAATTTGCCGTCGCGCGGGCTTCGTTTGTCCGCGACGACGATCTTGTAATACGGGTTGTTGAGGGAGCCCTCTCTGCGGAGTCGGATGGATACTGCCATAAATTTTTAGGTCCTCATGCGGGACATCATTTTCTTCATTTTGCCTGTGTTCTTCATCAACTTTCTCATCTGGTCGAACCGTTGCACGAGGGTGTTCACTTCGCTCACCGACGTGCCGCTGCCCCGGGCGATTCTCTGGCGGCGCCGCGCGTTTAGCATATCCGGACGCCGCCGCTCTTCCATCGTCATCGAAAGGACTATCCCCTCGACCCGCTTCAACTGCTTTTCATCAACCGAAAAGCCCTTCATATTACTCATTCCCGGCAGCATGCCAAGGATATTCTCCAAGGGGCCGAGTTTTCGCATCATCTTGAAGTTGGTCAGGAAGTCGTTGAAGTCGAAGGTGGCGGTGCGCATCTTCTTCTCCATCCGCAGCGCTTCCTCCTCGTCGATGGCTTCCGCCGCGCGTTCCACCAGGCCGAGGATGTCGCCCATCCCCAGGATGCGCCCGGCGAGCCTCTCGGGATAAAACGGCTCGAATTGCTCCAGCTTTTCGCCCACGCCCGCGAACTTGATCGGGCGTTTGGTGACTTCGCGCATCGAGAGCGCCGCGCCGCCCCGGGCGTCGCCGTCCAGTTTGGTGAGGACGAGGCCGGTGATGTCGAGCGCCTCGTGGAAGTGCGTCGCCACGCTCACGGCTTGCTGGCCGGTGGCGGCGTCGCATACGAGCAGCACTTCGCCCGGTTGCAGTTGTTCCTTCAACTGCCGGATTTCCTGCACCAGGGCGTCGTCGATCTCCAGGCGGCCCGCGGTGTCGTAGATGACGACGTTGCCGAGTTGCTCCTTCGCCCATTCCTCGCTCTGTTTCGCGACGCGCAGAAGGTTCTTTTCGCCCGGTTCCGGCAGGAAGACTGGCACGCCGATCTGCTTGCCGAGCGTGGCAAGTTGGTCGATGGCCGCCGGACGCTGGAGATCGCACGCCACCAGGACGGGCGACCGGCCTTGTTTCTTCAAATAGAGAGCCAGCTTCGCGGAGGAGGTCGTCTTGCCCGCGCCGTGCAGGCCGACCATGAGGATGCGCCCCGGTTTGTCGAGATTCAACGGAGCGGCGTCGCCGCCGAGCAGGGCGGTCAGCTCGTCGTGAAAGATTTTGACGATCTGCTGGCCGGGCGTGACGCTGCGGAGCACCTCCTGCCCGAGCGCCTTTTCCTTTACGCGGGCGATGAAGTCCTTCGCGACCTGGTAGTGGACATCCGCCTCCAGCAACGCCAGGCGCACCTCGCGCATGGCGTCATTCACGTTCTGCTCGCTGATGATCCCGTGCCCGCGGAGATCCTTGAAGATGTCCTGGAGCTTGTCCGAGAGCTGGGAGAACATGGAGTCCGCTAGCGCGGCGGGAGCGGCGTTTCAGCCTGCGCGCCGGGCTTCGCGGACGGGTTAAAATTAAAGGTCCAGCGCGTCTCGACTCTCTGCCCCGCCTTGGTTTTGGCCGAGATGATGACCGAGTAACTGGGCTCCTTGAGCTTGTCCGGCGGCTGGAAGGAGATTGTCTTGGTGGCGGCGTCGTATTTCGCGGGCACCTGTCCGAGACCGCTCAGGCGCATCGTGGCCTCCTCGACGTCGCCCATCGTCGCCAGGTTCGCCCGGATGACGGGCCGCGGATCGCTGATCGTGGCGCCGTCCGTCGGTTCCGTGATCATCGAGGCGGCGGCGAGTTGCGCGACTTCGGGCGCGGAGGAGGCGGGGCCGCTCATGACCCTCAAGGCGTCGGCGAATATCTGCGGCTTGGAGGCTTCGACCGCGTAGCGCCCGAGCAGGTCCCAGGGCGGTTCGGAATAGCCGATCCGCTGCCCGTAAACGGTGAAGGCCGCCTCATAGCCGGCTTCCTTCACCAGTTCCCGCGACTTGGCGTTGTATTTGCCAAAGGGGTAGGCGAAGGCGTTCACCTTGATGGCGAGCTGCTTCTCCAGCACCTGCTTCGAGCCGACGATCTCCTTGCGCAGCCAGCCGTCCACGCCGAGCGCGGCGACATCCTTCCTCACCAGGGCGGCGGTCTTCTTGTCCACGCCGAAACCCGGCGCCTTCAGGTCGGAATGCGAATAGGTATGGCTTTCGATGTCCACGCCGGCGTCGCGCATCTCATTGAGCTGGTCCCAGGACATCGACTTCCCTCCCGCGCCGACGTAGTTGATGTAGATGAAGAGCGTGAACGGGTAGTTGAATTTCTTCAGGATGGGCCAGGCCACGTCGTGGGCCGACACCCAGCCGTCGTCGAGGGTGATGACCGCGCTCCGGGCGGGCATATCCTTCTCGCCGCGGCGGAACGCGAGGAATTGCTGCATCGGGATGACCGTGATGCCCGCGTCCTTGATCGCCTGCATCTCGCGCGTGAATTCGGCGGGCGCGATCGTCAGCGCCTTCATTTTGCTGTTGTCCTCGATGTTGTGGTAGCAGAAGACGATGGCCGAGGCGGCCTTGTTGATCGCGTGGATCGTGACGGGCTTGGGCGCGGCGGGGGCGGCTGCCGTCGCGGGTCTCACCGCGGGCTGCGCGGCGGGCGTGGAAGCCGCCTGGGGCGCGCCGGGTATCCGGTGGAGGAGGGCCGTCAGTTTCTTGCAGCCGGCGAGCGGAAGCGCCGCGACGACGAAAAGGAGAAGGAGTTTCGATTTCAAATATGAATCGCCGCGCCGAATGCCGCGCCGCTCGCCTCGTGGATGGCTTCACTCAAGGTTGGGTGGGCGTGGATGGTCGCTTCGATCTCCTCGTGCGTGGCTTCGAGCGTTATCGCGAGGCCGAGTTCCGCGATGAGTTCCGTGGCTTCCGCGCCGATGATGTGCGCGCCCAGGATTTCACCGTCCGGCTCGCCGATGAGAAGCTTCACGAACCCGTCGCTCTCGCCGACAGCCAGCGCCTTGCCGCTGGCCTGGAACGGGAATTTGCCCACCTTGAATTTCTTGCCCTGCTCCTTCGCGGCCCGTTCCGTGAGGCCGACGCTGGCGACCTGCGGCTGGCAGTACGTGCAGCCGGGGAAGAAGGTGACCTTTTTGGGCTTGTGGCTCGTGAACATCCCCTCGACGGCCTGGATCGCCTCGTAACTCGCGACGTGCGCCAGCCAGGGCGGCCCGATGATGTCGCCCGCCGCGTAGACGCCCGGGACGCTGGTTTCATAATTATCGCCGGTGCTGATGTAGCCGCGCTGGTCGACCTTCAACTGCAAGCCGCCCGGAAGCTGCGGCGCGACGCCGATCGCGACGAGGCAGACATCGGCTTCCAGCGTTTCCGCTTTCTGCCCCTCGACGGAAATCTTGACTCCGCTCCCCGCGACCTCGCCCTTGCTGACTTTCGTGTTCGTCAGAAGGCGGATGCCTTGTTTCGTCAGGGATTTCTCCAGCGCCACGCTGACTTCCGTATCCTCGACCGGGAGGATGTTCGGCATCATCTCGACCACCGTGACCTTCGTGCCGAAGGTATTGTAGAAATACGCGAACTCGACCCCGATGGCGCCCGCGCCGATGACGACGAGGCTCTTTGGCTGCGGATCGAGGATCATCGCTTCGCGGCTCCCGATGACCGTTTTGCCGTTGAAGGGAAACCCGGGCATCGCGCGCGTCACCACGCCCGTCGCGACGAGGATTTTCTTCGCTTCCAGGGTCTCTTCCTTCCCGTCCTTTTTCTTGACGTGGACGCTTCCCGCCTTGGGGATCGAGGCCTCGCCGAGGATGTAGTCCACCTTGTTTTTGCGGAAAAGGAACTCGATGCCGCCCGCGAGCTTGTCCGAGATGGTGCGGCTGCGCTTGATGACCTTGGCCCAATCGAATTTCAGGTTGTCGAAGGAGAAGCCGAAGTCGGCGGCGCGATGGCTCATCAGGTGATAAAGCTCCGCGTTGCGCAACAGGGATTTGGTCGGGATGCACCCCCAGTTCAGGCAGATGCCGCCGGCGCGTTCCTTTTCGACGCAGGCCACCTTCTTGCCGAGCTGGGCCGCGCGAATCGCGCCGACGTATCCCGCCGGGCCGCCGCCGATAACAATGAGATCGTACGCCATAGAATTAGATTAGATAAGCATGAGGGCCGGGTTCTCGAGCAGGCTTCGGAGTTCCGCGAGGTACTGCGCGCCTATCGCCCCGTCCACGACGCGATGGTCGCAACTCATGCCGACGAACATCCGCTGGCCGGGGACGATCTCGTTTTTCGCGTTGACGACGGGCTTCTTCACGATGGCTCCGATGCTGAGGATCATCGCTTGCGGCGGATTGATGATGGCCGAGAAGGTCTCGATGCCGTAGCTGCCGAGGTTGGAGACGGTGAAGGTGCCGCCCTGGTATTCGTCCGGCTTGAGTTTCTTCGAGCGGGCGCGGGCCGCGAGGTCTTTGACCGCGTCGCTGATCTGGCGGATCGACTTGCTCTGCGCGTCGCGGATGACCGGGGTGACGAGGCCGTCGTCGATCGCCACCGCGACCGCGAGATGGATGCCGGAATATTCGATGACGGCGTCCTTGTCGAAGGAAGCGTTGACCTTCGGCACGCGCGTCGCGGCGAGAACCGCGGCCTTGAGGACGAAGTCGTTTACGGTGAGCTTCGCCTGCCCGGCTTTTTCGGCGGCGGCGTTGATCTCCGAGCGCAGCTTCATCAACTCGCCCGCGTCCACTTCGATATTCAGGTAAAAGTGCGGGATCTGCGTTTTGCTCGCCAGGAGGCGCTCGGCGATCGTCTTGCGCATGCCGCTGAGCGGCACGCGGTTCTGGCCGCCCGCCGCGGGAATGGCCGCCACAGCCGGAGCGGGCGAAGGCTTGCCTTCCGCGGCGGCGAGCACGTCCTTCCGAACGATGCGCGAGCCGGGGCCGGAGCCGCTGAGGGTTGAAAGATCGACGCCCATGGCCCTGGCGATTTTCTTCGCCAGCGGGGAGGCCTTGACCCGTCCGCCTTTTGCCGGAGCGGCGGCGGGAGCGGGAGCGCCCGCGGGTTTCGCCGGGCTTGGGGCGGCAGGGGCGGGGGCTTCCTTTTTCTTCTCGGCCTTCGGTTCGGACGGCTTGGAAACGCCGGCTTTTTCACCCTTGCCGAGAACCAGCGCTATCGGCTGGCCCACGGCGACCTTGCCGCCTTCCTGCACGAATATCTCGGTGAAGACGCCATCGTCGGGCGACTCGAACTCCATCGTCGCCTTGTCGGTCTCGATCTCCGCGATGACGTCGCCGGCGGAAACGGCGTCTCCCTTTTTCTTTTTCCAGGCGACAAGCGTGCCCTCGGTCATCGTGTCGCTCAGTTTGGGCATCTTTATCTCAGGCATCGGGGCTTTCCAGGTTAGGCGTTGCAGACCTTCTTCACGGCGTCGACGATTTTCTGTTCGCTCGGAAGCACGGCTTTTTCCAGCGCTTCGTTGTAGGGCATCGGCACTTCTTCCTGCGCGACGCGCAAAATCGGCGCGTCGAGTTCGTCGAAAATTTCCTTCTGGATGCGGTAGCAAAGCTCCGAGCCGATCCCGCAGAACGGCCTGTCCTGTTCCGCGATGACGACGCGGTGGGTCTTGGCGACCGAGGTCAGGATTGTCTCCATATCGAGCGGTTTGATGGAGCGCAGGTCCACCACTTCGGCGCGGATGCCTTCCGCGTTCAATGTCTTGGCCGCGTCGACCGCCATGCGGACCGTCTGCGCGTAGCAGAGGATCGTCACATCGCCGCCGTCGCGCCTTATCTCCGCCGAGCCGAGCGGGATGAGCAATTCCTGGTCTTCCGGCTCGACGTAGCTCTTGACGTTGTAAAGAAGCTCCGATTCGAGAACGAGCACCGGGTTATCGTCGCGGATCGCGGTTTTCAAAAGCCCTTTCGCGTCGCGGGCCGTGGCGGGCGTGCAGATTTTCAACCCGGGGAAATTCGCAAAGAGCGATTCGGTGGAATGCGAATGCGTCGCGCCGAGTTGATGCGCCGGGCCGTTCGGGCCGCGGAAGGTGATCGGGACGGTGAATTGGCCGCCCGACATCGTCATCATGTTCGGGGCGTTGTTGACCACCTGGTCGAACGCCACCAGCGAGAAGCTGAATGTCATGAATTCGATGACGGGGCGCAACCCCAGCATCGCCGCGCCGATGCCGAGCCCGGCGAAACCGCCTTCGCTGATCGGCGCGTCGACGATCCGCTTGGCGCCGAATTTTTCGAGCAACCCCTGGCTGACCTTGTAAGCGCCGTTGTATTCGGCCACTTCCTCGCCCATGAGGAAGACGTTCGGATCCCGCTCCAGTTCCTCGGCCAGCGCTTCGTTCAACGCCTGCCGGTAAGTGATGTTCCTCGTCTCGGGGTGGTCGGACAGGCCGCTCATTTTGCTCCTTCGTTTACAAACGTGTAGTTATAGAGTTCCTCGACCGGCGGCTCGGGGCTGTCCTCCGCGAATTTGACGCTCTCGATCGCCGCCTGCTTCGCCGCCTCGTCAAGTTCGTCAAAGCGCTCCTGCGTGAGGAGACCTTCCTGCGTCAGCACCGCGCGGAATTTTACGATGGGGTCGCTCTCCTTGTATTTCTCCAGTTCCTCCTTGGTGCGGTAGGTCGCGGGGTCGGACATCGAGTGCCCCCGGTAGCGATACGTCCGCGCCTCGACGAACCACGGCTGCGGCTCCTTGCGGATTTTCTCCGCCACGTCGTGAAAAGTGTCCCGCACCGCGCGGACATCCATGCCGTCCACCGCGCAGGAGCCCATGTCGTAACCCCGCGCGCGATCCGCGATCTCCTTCAACCCCGTCGAGCGGGTGACGCTCGTCCCCATGGCGAAGTAATTGTTCTCGCAGACGAAAATGACGGGCAGATTGTAGAGCGCCGCGAGATTCAGCGCCTCGTGGAAGGCCCCCTGGTTGATCGCCCCGTCGCCGAAATAGCAGAGCGTCACCCGGTCCTCGCCCTTGTAACGGCTGGCGAAACCGAACCCCGCCGCGAGCGGCACGTGTCCGCCCACGATGGCGTGCCCGCCGAGCATGGCATTCTCGCGGTCGAAGAAATGCATCGAGCCGCCGAGGCCCTTCGAACAGCCGGTCGCCTTGCCGAAAAGCTCGGCCATGCAAGCGTTCGCGGTCGTCCCGCGCGCCAGGGCGTGGCCGTGGTCGCGGTACGCGGTGATGATGTAATCGTCATGCCGAACGCCCGCGACCGAGCCGACGACGACCGCTTCCTGGCCGATGTAAAGGTGGCAGAAGCCGCCGATCTTCTGCATCTGGTATTGCTGCGAAGCGCGCTCCTCGAATCGCCGGATGAGGAGCATGTCGGAGAGCATCTTGACCTCCGCGTCCTTGTTCTGAATTTTGTCCATGTTTTAAAAGAAAAGGGGTGTGGGGCTGGCTGCGCGCGCGGCGGCAACCGATCTGGCAATCCTTCTGAAATACAATCCTCCGGCGAACCTGTAAACAGGAAATGAAAAAATGCGGCTGCGGGTCATTTCTTCGAGGAATACTTCCGCACGGCTTCCCTGGTGTCGGACATGCCGAACTCGGTGATAAACTCGCCCGCCCAAATCCGGGCTGATTCGCCCTTGGCGCTTTGATACTGGCGCAGGATTTTGAGGGTGGCTTCGCGCGGCAGCAACGAAACCAACGGCACGAATACCAGGCCTTCCTCGCCGCCGCGCCACTCTTCGGAGCGCGCCATGACGGCGTGAAGCACAGCGGGGCCGCGCTCGTCCGCCAGACGCTTGGATGCACGCCAGAAAGCGTCCCCGAACTGGTCGCCGTGCGCCTGCGTCTCCGCGAAGACGCGCCGGAGAGCATCCAGTCGCTTGAAGTCGGCGGAAAGGGTCTTCGGGTCCGGCGTTTCAGCGGCAGATAGGCGTGGCCCGAGCGCGCAGAATGCACAGGTCAAAATTATGAATACAGCGGATTTCATAGTTCATCCGCCGCTTGGCAGTCGGCACAAACGTACATAATAAACGACGGAAGCGGTAAGAAGCAGCGCCTGCACGCAAGTGAATGCGATGAGGGAACTCCGGCGAGAGCGGGTAAGTGCGGCGATGGCATGGAGACCAAAACAGGCGGCCGCGCCGCAAAGGTCGAACGGGGTGGGAATAGCCGGCCAGGTGACGGACTGCGCAAGCCCGAGGACGGCCATAAGCGGTGTATAAAGCGGCAAACGGATGCGCTGCTGAAAGGGAGTAAGGTCGGTTTCGGTAAGGCCTTCGGGCTGAAGGAACACCTCAAACGCCAATACGGCGAGGAGCCAGACGGCAATGTAGATAAGCAAGCGCCCGCTGAACCGGATGCGATGCCCGGAAGCGGCGTAGAGCTGAAGTCTCCATTTCACAGCGGGAAAAATAGGGTTTCTCCTTGGGTGTCGTCAACGTTGCGCGCAGCCGGCCTACGCGGCATGAGAATTCCACCTGGAGCGTATCATGCGCTTTTCTGGCGCTTTGGCGTTGCCTCCCTCTCCTGGCGGCTGGCACAGCCGCCTCTACAACGACGACGACGCCGCTCCGGACAAAAAGTGCATGACACCCTCCAGGTCTTCGCTCACCGTCGAAAGCCGATGTATTTTGCAAAGCATTTTTTGACCGGCCTGCTGGCCGTTCACCTGATGTGGGCTTTTTTCTTCGCCGCAGGGCTCGTGATAAGACGGGAAAAAGGTGAAGGGGACGAAGATGCGGAGAATTTTTACCTGGCTGATCTGGTTATTGCTTCGGTGGCCGGCATGGCGTTGGCCGGTTTTTGTCTGCTCTTTCTGGGATTTACGGGCTTATTGAAGCCCGCGCCGATTCTCGCGACGATTCTGGCGGCAGGATGTGTTTTCTCATTTACGGGGCCGGGAAACGTTTTTTCCTGGCGGTTTTGGCGTCGTGCCGCCCGCCTTTTTTTTGGCGCGTGGAATCTGCCGGCAATATGCCTGTGGGTTTTGTTTGTTTTCCTGGCCATGCCGGCAATCCTCCCGGCGACGGAGTCCGATCCTGTTCGCTATCACTTGCCATACGCCCTGGAGTGGGCCAACGCAGGGCGTATTTATGTGGATCCGTTTCTCCGGTTCCCATACTACGCCAATAATTTCCTGTTGCTTTACGCCGCCCTGTTCGTTTTTAAACTCGGGACTTATTGTCAGTTGCTGGGGTGGCTTTGCGGGCTGTTAACCTGCATGGGTATCCAGGCGTTTATTTCGAGCGCGAGAGCGTGCGATTTGCATGAAGAATCCCCAAACGCATGGTTCGGACACCCGGAGCAATATCTGGTTCCGCTTTGCCTTGCTGTTTGCCCGATTTTTCTTCGCTATCTTGACACCGCCTACATCGATATTCCCATCGGCCTCTTTATCTTGACGCCGATACTCTGCGCCTATCGCAGCTTTAACGGTCATCGAGGGGCAGCGAGTGAACTCGTCCTGATTGCGGCATTTTGCGTTGGCGCAAAAACCACGTTATTTGTTTGTCTTCCGCTGTTTTTGATCTCATGCATCCTTGCAACACGGAACGAGCCGCCTTTTCGCAAGACTGTCGGGTTGTGCCTTGTATTGTGCGCGTTCAGCCTGCCATGGTACGTGCGAAATCTTATTGAATGCGGAGATCCGATTCCTCCCTTGTTCAGCGTCTGCTTTAATCGCCCCGATGTGATCTTCAACAAAGCCGACGTTTTTGTTCTCACCCATGAACCCGCGACCAGCAAGGATCCGGTCTATCTGGCGTTCTTTCCGTTTTTCATGGTTGGCGACCCCGAGTCGAGGAATTTCAGGGAGTGGGGCATTAACGGCGTTATGTTATTCATGTACGCGCCGGTTCTCCTGCTGCCATGCTGCCTTTGGTTGCGAAAGCGCTGGCGGCCCGCGGCCGGCCTGGCATACCTTGCCGCCGCCGCGGTGTATCTCCAGATATTCTGGCTGCTTGCATCCACGCTGGGGCGATACGCGCTCCATTGGTTGCCGGTTTATGTTTCGTGCATTGGAGTGGCGTTGTTTTCCATGCGCAATTATCTCGCGGCGCGCTGGAAGAGTGTTTTCGCCAGGCGGATTGTTGGTTCGTGCGCGTGCGCGATCGCCACTTTTCTGTGTTGTCCTTTGAGACTGCGCGGCGGCGAAAGACTGCAAAAATTCTATGCGGATTTCTGGAAACAAACAATTCCCGCGGTTACAACCTATGTGGACGATCAGCGGTATTTAATCGGTTCAATTCCATGTTATGGCCCGACATATGCCCTGATCGAAACGTTCAAAGCCAACAATAAGCCCGACCGGCGGGTCCTCGATATCGGGGTTTCAACGGAGTTTTATATGATCAAAGACGATGTCCAGGTCGTCGGAGATTGGTTTGGACCGGCCAGATATGACGATTTGCTCAAAGAAGTGCGACATGGAAATTGTTCGGAATATTTGGGCAGATTTAATATTGGAGCCGTGATTATAAGGCCTGATATCCTGAGTTCAGAAAGCGACCGAAAGTTTAGGGGGCAACTGATGCAAAACAGGTTTATAGAATACCGCTTTTATCAAGATCCCACCGAAATCTATATTCGGGCGGAATTGAAACCGGTTTCCACGCTCAAACTGAAGGCCCCGGCGGGCGCTTAAGGGATATAAACCATGGGATCCGGGAGAGGCCTGCTGCCGGACGGCGTTCGCATCGAAAGGGGGAAGCGGCGGGGCGCCAGGCTCCAAGAGGCAAGGCGCGGAATCACCTCGGGCTTGACATGCGGCGCGGGGCGGCTACGGTTGCAGCCCTTCAATTTATGGCCAACACCAAATCAGCCGCCAAGCGCGCGCGGCAAACCAAAACCCGGACTTTGCAGAACCGCCGGGCGCTCAGCAATGTGAAATCCAAGCTCAAGACCGTGCGCGCGGCCATCGGCGCCGGCAAGCTGGACGACGCGAACGCCGGGCTGCCCAGCCTCGTTTCGGCGCTGGATCGCGCGGTGAAAACGGGCCGTCTCCATCGCAACGCCGCCAACCGTCGCAAGAGCAGGCTGGCCCGGCTTTTGGCCAAAAAGAAGAAGGATTAGCGCGCCGCCTCCGCGTCCTTGAGGAGCGCGACGGTGTTTTTCCGAACGCCCTTCACCAGGAAACTTCCGGCGATCGTCCGGGCGATGCCGCGCAAGGTCCCCACCGTCCCGGACGAAAGAAAATCGCCGCGCCAGGCGAGCGTGCCGTTCTTCGTCGGCCAGAGTTCGATGAACGAGAGATAAACGTAGTAGCCGTCGCTCGCGTAGTAATCGACGCTCATCGACTGCCAGCTCGCGCCGTTCTGCCGGAAAAACGACGCGCTCAGCGAAAGGGCGGCTTCTCCTTGCACGTCGAAGAGGTTCCAACTCAGCGAGGGGTTTCCTCCGCCGTTCAAAAACGCCGTGAGCGGTGCGAAACGGGCCCGGATTTTTGGCTGCTCTTTCAAGAGGGAGGCCGCTTCCTCGGAGGGGCGGATGGAATCCGCATACGGCGGCAGGCGCGGGAGGCCGCCGGCGAGGAAATCGGTCAGCCGATGGGAGAGGAGGCCGCTCCAATAGGCGACCGCTTCGGGCGACAGCGCGCCGGAAGAAGTGTGCGGCAGCCCCCGCATTTTCTCGGTGGCAGCGGCGAGGGCCCTCACCTCCGAGTTATCCGGGGCGAGCAGCAGTTGATTGAAACGCGGCCCCGCCGTGCGGATGTAGAGGTAGACGCCCAACTCCGGATGCAGCGACGGGTTGAACGCCTTGTGCGCCGCCACCGCTTTCGCGAACGGGACGGGCGTTATGTAGCACGATTCCGCGCAAAGCCCGCGCGGGAAGTTCATGGGCTGCCCGCGCGCCGCGATGATTTCGCCTTTTTCCAAACGCGCGAGATCGACGGGATGGAAGATCGAGAAGGAACTCATCTCCGCGGCGGGGTCGGCGTGCGCGGGCGCGAGCGGGGCGAGCCACAGGGACGGGGACAGGGCCAGGGCCAGGAGCAGGCGGATGCGCGAACCCATGGAGGCTGCTTGTAAACAGCCTTTGAATCCATGTCAACCCGTGTTGTATTTCCGGGATGGAACCATTCATCGCGCTCGATCAGTTGCAAAAGGCGTTCGGCGCCAGGGTCGCCGTGGATCGGGTCTCCATGTCCATCCCGGCGGGGGAGATATTCGGGTTCCTCGGCGCGAACGGCGCGGGCAAGACGACGACGATCCGCATGCTGTGCGGCCTCGCGAAGCCGAGCGGCGGCTGCGCGACCATCGGCGGGCGCGATGTCTGGAAGGAGCGAAGCCGCGTCCGGTCGCAGTTCGGTTACGTGGCGCAGAAGTTCAGTCTTTATCCCGACCTGACGGTCTCGGAAAATCTGTCGTTCTTCGGGAGGGCGTGCGGCGTGCCGCCGGGCGTTTTTGCGAAGAGGTCGGAGTCGCTCTTGAAAAAGATGGACTTGCAGGACCGGCGGCGTTCGATGACGGGTTCGCTTTCCGGGGGGCTGAAGCAGCTCCTTGCGCTCGCCTGCGCCATGATCCACCAGCCGCCCTTGCTTTTCCTGGATGAGCCGACCTCCGGCCTCGACCCCGTCCACCGCCAGCGGATATGGAATCTCCTTTACGATCTCAGCCACGAGGGCGCGACGATCTTTGTCACGACGCACTACATGGACGAGGCGGAGCGCTGCACGGAAGTCGGTTTCCTGCACGAGGGGCGCTTGCTCGCGAAGGAATCGCCCGCGCATCTCAAGCAGAGTTTCAAGGGGAAGCTCCTTGAAATGGAAGTCGAGCCGGTGATGAAGGCGCTGGTGAATCTGCGCGGATGGCCCGGCGTGCTGGACGCCTCGCTCCGCAGCGGGCGCGTGCGCCTCTATGCCGCGGCTCCCGAAAAGCTTGAAGCGGGTTGGCGGCAAAACTGGCCCTGGCCGGAATTGAAATGGGTCGGCTCGCGCTGGGCCGATCCGGATATGGAAGACGTGTTCAAGGCGTATTCCGAGGGCTACGAGGAAATCCTGAACAGGAGCCTTTCATGAACTGGACCGCGAGTGCGCGCGCCATAGCGGGAGTCGCTTTCAAGGAGTTCCTGCACATCTATCGGGACAAGCGGATCGTGGCGCTGGTACTGTTGCTGCCGCCGCTGTTCACCCTGCTTTTCGGCTACGCCTTCCAGGGGACGAGGCTCACGGGAGCCCCGTCGCTTTTGATGGACAGGGACAAGAGCGCGGAGAGCGCGAAGTTCATCGCGCTTCTTAAAGGGAAGGACGCCTTTGCATGGCGCGAGAGTTCCGCGCCGGCGGCCCCCGACCTCGTCCGCGCGGGAGTGGAGGAGGTTCTCATCATCCCCGCGGGCTGGGGCAAGAGCCTCGAGGACGGCGATCCCGCGGCCATCCGCCTCATCCTCGACGGGAGCGACACCGACACGGCCGCGGAACTGGAAGGCGATACGCGGGAAGCGCTGGGCGATTTCCAATCGGAGGCGCGGGACGATCTTATAAACAACCTGCCGGACGAGGTGGTCGAGATGGGCAAGAAGCTTCCGGTCGAGACGCGGCATCAGTTCGCGTCGATGATGGAGCCGTGGAAAGTCGAGAGCGACATTCTCTACAACCCGAAGCTCAGTTTCATCGAGTATGTCATCCCGGGGATCATCGGCCTTATCCTGCAATTGCTGACCGTGACGCTCATGGCCTGCACCATCACGCGGGAGCGCGAGGCGGGAACGCTGTACCAGCTTCTCGTCACCTCGCTGGGGCGGACGGAGATCGTCCTTGGCAAGGTGCTTCCTTACCTGTTGCTCTCGATGTTCCTCATCGCCGCGACGGTGGCGGTCGCCGCGCTCCACTTCGGGGTGCATTTCCGCCAGCCGCTGCTGCTCGGCCTGGTGTGTCTGCTCTTCCTGCTCTGCTCGCTTGGGCTGGGGCTTCTCATCTCCTCGTTCTCCAATACGCAGACGCAGGCGATCCAGTTCGCCGTCTTCTTTCTGCTCCCGGTCTTCCCGCTCTCCGGCGCGTTCGCGCCAATCCAGCGTTTGCCAATGGGCGTGCGCGCCATCTCGTATTTTTTCCCGCTCACGCACTTCTGCCACGCCTTCCGGTTGATCAACCTGAATCACGCCGGGTTCGACTTTATCCTCGGCGACCTCGCCTTTCTCCTGGCCGGCGGCGTCCTTACCTGCGCGGGCGCGGCGTTCCTTCTCAGCCGCGTGCAGGATTGATCTTCCGGGCGATCTTCTCGCGGCCCTTTTCCAGTATCCGCTTCTCGGCGCGGCTGAGGCTGTGGATTCCCTGTTTCGAAATCTTGTCCAGGATCGGATCGATCTCCTCGCTGATGAATTGGGCCGGCGACATGCGCGCGAAACGTTCCGCGCGCTGCCTGCGGGCGAAGATGTAGCGCTGGATCCGCAGCGGATTCCCGTAACCGAGTTGCTTGATATAGAGCCAGCCGAGGAGGCAGCCGCCGAGGTGGGCGATATTTGAGATCGGCCCGAAGATCGGCTTGACGAAAAGCAGAAGGGTCGTCACGCCGACGAAGAGCGCGGCGAAGTATTTGGCCTTGAGCCGGACGGGCAGGATGAAAAAAATCCAGACGGTCAGTTCCATCTCGGGCAGGATGGTGGTGAACGCGATGATGGTCGCGCACACGGCGCCCGAAGCGCCGATGAGGAAGGTCTCCGGCGGCGCGAACGCGAGATGCGCCAGCCCGGCCAGCAGGCCGCCGCCAAAGTAGATGCCCAGGAGATGCCTTGGGCCGACGATGGCCTCCACCTCGCGCGCCGCGAAATAGAAGCCGAGCATGTTCGCCAGCAGATGAAGCACATCGTGGTGCAGGAACATGTAGGTCGCCAACTGCCAGGCGTGGCCGCTGTGGAAGACGGCGTTCCGGCTCAACCCGAAGAGCAGGTTTATTTGCTCCGCGGCGGAGGTTCCCGAGAGATACCCGACAATCGTCTGCGCCACGAAACAGGCTACATTCACCGCGATGAGGATGACGCAGACGGCCGGCCGCCCGTTTGACCATCCGCGGGCGAAGGCCTGGAGTTGTCGTTTGGGGGAACGCATCGAGCGGAATGTTCTAGACGAAATTATTCCACTTGGGGGGCGTTGTCGAATCCTTCCATCAGGAAAGCGCGGGGGCGGTCACCTTCAGCTTGCGCGAGGAGAACCGGAATGAGACGGGGAGGTGCCCGATCAGTTCGCCGTCCACCTCCACGGGCACTTCCTGTTCGCTGCGGATGGTCGCCTTGACGGTCTGAAAATACTCCACGTCCGGGAGAGTCACGTGGTTGCCGAAGACGATCGCGTTGAGGTAACGCACGATGTCGAGGTACCCCAGGTTCTTGAAGATGAGCACGTCGAGCATGCCGTCGTCGATCTGCGCGTCCTTGAAGATGACGAACGGGCCGCCGTAGTAACGCCCGTTCCCGATGAGGACGAACGAGCCTTCCCGCAGCTTCCCCTCGGCGTCGACAACCAGGCGGGGCGGCTTGCGCGCGGCGATCTGCGTCGCGGAGATGACGTAGCTGAGCGGGCCGAAATTCTTGCGGAAATTCCAGCTCGTCTCCTTCACCACCTGCGCGTCCAGGCCCACGCCGGCCAGTTGCACGAAGTAGTTCTTGTTCGCGCGCGGCAGGTCGACACGGCGGACATTGCCCGCTTCGATGAGTTCCCAGCATTCGCGCAGATTGTTCGTGGGCAGGCCGAGTTCGGCGGCGAAGACGTTCATCGTGCCGACGGGGAGGATGCCGAGCGTGGCGTCGGAACCGGCCATGCCGTTAACCACTTCGTTGATCGTGCCGTCCCCGCCCGCGGCCACGATGGTCTTGAACCCCTCCTCGACCGCTTGTTTGGCGAGGAGTTGCGTGTGGCCTCTCGCGGGGGAAAGTTTGAAGGAGGACCCGTGCGCAAGGCGCCGGATTTTGTCGCTCATCGCCTTCGCCTTTTCTCCCCGCGCCGCCGGATTTAAAATAACGGCAATCTTGTTCATTTCAACGCGCCCGGCTACTTTGGCAGCGTGCGACAAGTTGCCAAGGCTATTCTTGCGACGGCGCTCGCCGTCCTGCTCGCCGTGGCGTTCGTCACGCTCGGCGTCAATCTTTACGTGCAGTCCGCGGGCGTGCAGGAGCGCATCGCGCGCGGGCTTGCGGACGCCTTCCATCTGGAGGTCAAACTCTCCGGCGCCAGCTTTACGCCCTGGGGCGGCCTGCACCTGACGGGCATAGACGTGCCGCAGCCCGATCCCGCCAACCCCGGCTCCTTTCTCCAGACTTCCGAAGTCTCGGCGCGCATCCGGCTCCTGCCGCTTTTGGCGCGGCGGCTGGTCATCAAGCAACTCTCCATCAACGACCCGAAAGTGGTGTGGTATCAGAACGCCCAAGGCAGCTGGACTCTTCCCGAACCGCCGCCTCCTCCTCCTTCGCCTCCGCCGGGAAAAGCCTCTCCCTCTCCCTCTCCCTTTCCGGTCGTCGCAAACCCCGTCCCGCCCGGCGCGCCCGGCCCGGCCGTCCCTGCTTCGGCGGAGCGAGAGCCGCCCCGCGTGGAAGGGCCGCCCTTCACGGTGTCGGTCAACCGCTTCCGGCTCAAACGCGCAGCCTTCGACTTCCTGGACGCAGCCGGGAAGCCCGTCGCCTCCTTCTCGGGCATAACGCTCGACTGCCCGGACCCGAACGCCGATTCCGTCAAGGGGACGGTCAAGAGCAAGAGCGCGGTCATCAAAGGCTTCGTCCGCCTCGACGAGATTGGGGCGGCTTTCACCTATTCCCAAGGCCGGCTGCTCCTCTCGGATGTCAGCGCGGACATCGCGCAGGGCCGTCTTCGCGGCTCGCTCGATCTTCAGACCATCGCGCCCGGCTCGCCCTTTTCGATGAGCGCACGGTTTGAAAACGTCCAGCTCGCCCCGCTGATTCCCAGGACCCGGGCCGCGGCGATTGACGCCTCCGGCATCCTGGACGGTTTTCTCAACGCGGCGGGCAATTCGCGGGATCAGGATTCCATCCGAGGCCAGGGCCAGATCGTGCTCCGCGACGGCCACGTCCGCTACGAGCTTTTCCAGATGCTGGGCGAGCTTTTGCGGATACCCGAACTCTCCCGGCTCGATCTAAGCCAGGCGCGCGTCGGGTACCACTTTGCAAAGAGCAAAACGCAGGTCGATCAACTCCTCCTCCAATCGCAAGACCTCAGGATGACCGCGCACGGCGGCGTGGGGTTCGACGGCAGGCTGGACCTCGCGGCCCAACTGGCGATCAACAGCCGGGTCAGCGACCGCCTGCCCTCCATCATCCGGGAGAACTTCGTGAACGATAACTCGGGTTATTCCCATAGGGACTTCAGCATACGCGGCGCCATCTGGTCGCCGAAGACCGATCTCGTCCAGCGCGACGTCGGCAGGAAGATAAAGCGCCAGCTTACCGATCTCCTCTTCAACGTCCTCGGCGGGCACAAAAACGCGCCCCCCGCGCCGTCGCCCGCGCCCAGCGCATCGGCAGCCCCATGAGGGTCGTCGCCGGCAGCGCCGGTGGCATCCCCCTCCGCGCGCCCGCGGGCGATGCGCGCCCCACCATGGATCGCGTGAAAGGAGCCATCTTTTCCAGCCTCGGGGAAAGGACGCCGGGCGCCCGCGTTCTCGATCTCTTCGCGGGCGGCGGCGGCCTTGGCATCGAGGCCCTCAGCCGCGGCTGCGCGGCAGCGGTCTTCGTGGATAACGACGCGCGCGCGGTCGAAGCGATCCGCACCAATCTGGAGAAGGCGAGCCTCCGCGGAGAAATCCGCCGCATGGGGGCGTTTGAGTTTCTTGACCGGGTTGCCGCCCCGGAATCTTTCGACCTCATCTTCGCCGATCCGCCGTATGCGGGCGGTCATGAGGCAAACCTGCTTGCTTCCGCGAGCCTGCGCCGCTGCCTCGCGCGGGAAGGCCTCTTCGTGCTGGAGCGCGCAGCCGCCAAGGCTGTTCCCCAAACTCCCTGGCGCCCGGTCCGCATCAAGAAATACGGCGCCACGGAGGTGCTTTTTCTCGAATTGGAGCCTCGGTTGTAGAGGCGGCTGGCACAGCCGCCTCTACAACCGAGCAGCTAAAACCCGAAGTCGAGGATGGGTAGTTCCGCCAGTTCGGTTTTTAGCTGGGGCAGGGGATCGATCCGGTATTCCGGCCCGAGCCGCATCCGGACGTGCGAGCCTTCGCCCGTCGCGAAATCCAGCTGCACGTCGCGCACTCCGGGGAATCGCCGGATGACCGCCTGAAGCCGGAGAAGATCGCTCTCCGTCACCCGCTCGCGCCGCAGGGAGAAGACCAGCGGCTCGGCGCGCGGCCCGCGTTTTAGCGGCGTCATCTCGGAGGCCCGAATGCGGTTCCCCTCTTCGCGCTTTTCCACTTGGCCCGCGATTGCCACCACGCGGCCCGTCTCCAGCAACGCCACGCATTTATTGAAAACGTCGCTCCAGACAGGCACTTCGATCGAGCCGGTCAGGTCTTCGATCACGACGATGGCGAACGGCTTGCTGTCCTTCTTGGTGAATTTTTTCTCGACGGAAATGAGCGCGCCTCCCACGAGCGCCTGCGCGCGGTCCTCGAGGTCGCCGAGCGCCTGGATCGGCGTGTATTTGCCGCTTTCCAGGATTGGCCGGTATTCATCGAGCGGATGCCCGGTCACGTAAAACCCGAGAAGCTCCTTTTCGTAAGCGAGCTTTTCGTCGGCCGGCCATGGCGGGACGAAACTTCGTCGGGCGGCGGGCTGCGGAGCCTCCAGCCCGCCGAAGAGCGAGACCTGCCCCGCCGCGCGGTCGCGGTGCGAGGAGGCTGCGGTGGAAAGCGCGGAGTCGATGACCGCGAAGAGGCTCGCCCGATCCAGCTCCGTGAAGTCGAAAGCGCCGCATTTGACGAGGCTCTCCACGACTTTCTTGTTGATGCGGCGAGGGTCAAGCCGCGAGCAGAAATCCTCCAGCGATTGGAACGGCCCGTTCTTTTCGCGCTCCTCGACGGCGGCTTGCATGGCGCCTTCGCCGACGTTCTTCACGCCCGCCAGTCCGTAACGGATGCCGTTGCCGCCCGGCTCGGGGGCGAATTTCAACGCGCTACGGTTCACGTCCGGCGGCAGGATGTCGATGCCCATCCGCTTGCACTCGGCGACGAAGATCGAGATTTTGTCCGTGTTGTTGATTTCGTTGCTCAACAGCGCGGCCATGAATTCCACCGGGTGGTTGGCCTTCAGATAAGCCGTCTGGTAGCTGACGACGCCGTACGCCGCGCTGTGGCTCTTGTTGAACCCGTAGCCCGCGAATTTCTCCAGCAGGTCGAAGATGGCGCTCGCCTTCTTTTCCGGGATGCGGTTGGTCTTCTCGCAGCCGGCGATGAAGTTGGCGCGCTCCCTGGCCATCTTCTCCTTGTCCTTCTTGCCCATCGCGCGCCGGAGCAGGTCCGACTGGCCGAGGCTGTACCCCGCGAGGCTGCTGGCCGCGGCCATGACCTGCTCCTGGTAGATCATGATGCCATAGGTCTCCGCGCAAATCTTTTCCAGGAGCGGGTGCTCGTATTTGATCTTTGTCTGCCCCTTCTTTCGCTTGATGTAGTCGGGGATCAGTTCCATCGGCCCCGGCCTGTACAGCGCGATGAGGGCGATGACGTCCTCGATGTTCTGGATGTCGAATTGCCGGCACAGGTTCACCATGCCGCCGGATTCCAGTTGGAACACGCCGATGGTTTCCGCCCGGTTCAACAATGCAAAGGCCGCCGCGTTGTCGAAAGGGAGCTTTGCCGCCGAGAAGCCGGGGATTTTCTCGCGGAGGAGGACTTCCGTGTCCTGGATGACCGTGAGCGTCTTGAGGCCGAGGAAATCCATCTTCAACAGGCCGAGGTCGGTCAGCGGCCCCATCGCGAACTGGCTTATGACGTCGCCGTCCGGCCCCTTGGAAAGATCGGAGCGCGAGAGCGGCACGTATTCGGAAAGGTCGCGGTCGCCGATGAGCACGCCCGCCGCGTGGACGCCCGCCTGCCGCGAGAGGCCTTCCAGCGTGGTCGCGTATCCCCAGAGTTCCGAGGTCGCGGGCTCGGTCTGGACCGCTTTTTTCAGGTCGGGATTCTTCTCCGCCGCCGACTTCAGGGTGATGTTCAGCTCGTTGGGGATCATCTTCGCGATCCGGTCGGCGTCGCCGTAGCTCAGGCCCATCACGCGGCCCACGTCGCGGACCACGCTCTTGGCGCCGAGCGTGCCGAAGGTGACGATCTGCGCCACGGCCCGCTCGCCGTATTTGTGGCGCACATAGTCGATCACCTCGCCCCGGCGGTTCTGGCAGAAGTCGACGTCGATATCCGGCGGGCTGATGCGGTCTGGATTCAGGAACCGCTCGAAGAGCAGGCCGAACCGCAGGGGATCGATATCGGTTATCCCCATCACGTAAGCGACCATCGACCCCGCCGCCGAACCGCGCCCCGGCCCGACGGGAATGCCGCGCTTCCTGGCGAAATCGATGAAGTCCCAGACGATGAGGAAGTAGCTGGTGAATCCCGTCTTCTCCAGGACGGAAAGCTCGTACTCCAGCCGCCGCTCCAGTTCCGGCTCGCTCTCCACCCGCGCGCCGTAGCGCCTTCGAAGCCCTTCCTGGCAGATGCTCCTCAGGTACTGCTCGCGCGTCAGCCCCGGCGGCGGCGGGAAGGCGGGATACTTCGGCACGCCGAACTCCAGCTTCAAGTCGCACCGGTTCGCGATCTCCACGGTGTTGCGGATCGCCTCCGGGCAATCCGCGAAGAGACGCCGCATCTCCTCCGGCGATTTGAAATAAAGCTCCGGCACGTAATGCATCCGGCGCTCGTCGGCCTTGTTGGCGCCGGTGCCGATGCAGATCATGACATCGTGCGCCTCGTGGTGGGAGTGCTCGAGGAAATGGACGTCATTCGCCGCGACGAGGCCGAGGCCGAACTCCTTTGCGAACCCGGTCAGGACGTGATTGCATTTATCTTGCGCCTCGATGCCGTGCCGGTGCAGTTCCAGGAAAAAGTTGTCCTTGCCCAGGATGTCGCGGTACTGGGCGGCGTGTTCGCGCGCCCGCTGCATCCGGTCGCCCTGGATCGCCATGTTGATCTCGCCCTTCAGACAGCCGCTCAGCCCTATCAAGCCCTCCGCGTGTTCCGCCAGCAGCGTCTTGTCGATGCGCGGCTTGTAGTAGTAACCGTCGAGATGCGCCTTCGAGACGAGCTTGACGAGGTTGCGGTAACCCTTCTCGTTTTGGGCCAGCAGCGTGAGGTGGCAGGCCGCGTCCCGGGCTGAATTCGCCTGCCGTTCGGTGTGCGCCCCTGGGGCCACGTAGGCCTCGCAACCGATGATCGGCTTTACCCCGGCGTCGCGCGCGGCCTTGTAGAAATCAATCGCGCCGTAAAGATTGCCGTGGTCGGTCATCGCCACGGCGGGCATGTCGAACCCGGCGGCTTTCTTCACCAGTTCCTTGATCCGCACCGCGCCGTCCAGGAGCGAGAATTCGGTGTGAACGTGGAGGTGAACGAACGGATCGGCAGCCATGCCCTATTTTAACGCCGGCGACAGGAAATATCTCTTTTTTTTGACGGGTTTCCCGCCTGTTATCGGCACGGCATCAGAAAAACATTCATTCCATCTCCTTGAACCCTTCAGGGAGAGCCACCTCGCGGACCACGCAACCCAGATCATTGTTGTCAAAACCCCTTTTCCCCCACGCACTATCATTGCATCTCCGTCTCCCGCCACGCGGCTGGCACAGCCGCCTCTACAACAACGACAATGCCGCCGTGTTATTCGGGGTCAATTTCTTCCTCCTGGTCGGTGATTTCCTTCGTGGTCTTGAAGTGCGCCTTGGTCAGTTCCCGGAGGATGGCGGGGGAGTGTTCCTTCACGAGCCGGCCGGCGACTGTCTTCACCAGCGCGGATGCGCCACGCGGGATCGCGGCGTTATATTTCCGGCCCGCTTTTTCCATCCAGTCGATGAAGCGCTCCCGGGCGAGGATGGAGGCGGCGGCGACCGCGGGGTCGGACTCGGCTTTGGTCCGCTGCTGGAGTTCGATGGCGCGCCCGTTTTTCATGAGGGCGTTCTGGATGACTCTCGGGTTGGCGAATTGATCCGAAAGGGCTCGCGGGCAATCGGAACGGATGGCCAGAAGGTTCTCGATGACGCGGGCGTGCCCCCAGGCGAGGAGTTTGTTCACGTTGCCGATTTTTTCATAGAGGTCGTTGTATTTGGCGGGGGGGATTTCCACGACGTTGGAGACCGCGCCCTGGGTTTGTTTGATGAGCGCGGCCAGGCTCCGGATTCGCTGGTCGGAGCCGATCCGTTTGCTGTCCTGGATGCCGCCTTCCATGAATTTGCGCGCGATCCCTTTGTCCACGTAGACGCCGGCGATGACGAGGGGGCCGAAGAAGTCGCCTTTGCCGCTTTCGTCTATGCCAAAGTGGGGCTGGAACATTTCAGGCGAATGGACCTCCTCGTAGCCGAGCCGCGCCTCGCCGAATATCTCCGGCTCCAGGCGGAATTTCACGAACTCCCCGGCGCCCTTGCCTTGGACGACGATCTTCGGCCCCTTTTCATAGACGGCGAGGCTCAGCTTCTCTTTCCGCGCAAAATAGAGGGTATAAGGCCGGGGTTCAAACTCGAAGTTCTCCGCCTGGAGGAGCGTCTTTAACTTCGCGGCCTGCGCGGCGGACAAGGGGGCCGTGAAGAGGGAAAGGGGTTTGGGGTCGGAATTATCCATCCAAAGTGGATTCGGCTATCGAAAAGAAAAGACAAACCCCTTGATGTTCGCAAACCATTTGTAGAAAGTATCTTCCATGAAACGCCACCTCCTTGCTGTAGTCGCCGCCCTGTTTTGCTCGGCCGGCCTTCTCCCTTCCACGGCGGAAGCTCACCATCACCACCACCACCACCATCGTCATCACCATCATCACCACTATTACTAACTTGGTTAGGCTTGGTTAGGCTTGGTTAGACGCCACGGCGCCATTCAGGAGACGTGGGCGAAAAGTGCATGATACGCGCTCTGAGGCGTTCCGAATGATTTAGCACTTAGCTTAGGGTGATGGTGAAGGGCCGGGTCCAGGAGTCTTTTTCCTGTCGTCTGCCAACCAGGCCGCCCAGAACCGCTCCGAGCACCGCGAGCGGCAGGGCGAACACGATAAAGTCCCGGAAAATCGGCCAGTAATGGGCGGCGGAGAACATCGGCCAGCCGAACAGCAGTCCCAGCCAGAGCGCCGAGACGAGCGGGCAGCCCACGATTGCCAGGAGCAAGCCGTGGAGCAGCCCTTGCCGTCCGGCGATGAGTCCCGTTAAGCCGCCGCTGACGAACCACTGGCCGAGCATGCCGGCGGTGAAGAGCCACGTCTTGAAGGGCGTATCGGTGGCTTTGGGATTGGTGGCGGCAAGCGCCCAGGTCGCGACCGCCACGGTCAGGAGGCCGGCAAGAAGGGCGGGGACGCTCAACTTCGATGAACGCATAAAGCGCGGAGAGTGGAACGCGAATCGCGCGGGAGCAAGGAAAAAACAAACGGCGCCGCCCTTTTAAAAGGACGGCGCCGGTAAGTTTTTTGGAACCGGGCGACCTACTTGGTCGGGACGGTCGCGATGGTCTGCAGGATACGGCTCGCGATCTTGTAGGGATCGCCCGCGGAATTCGGACGCCGATCTTCCAGGTACCCCCGGTAGTTGTTGTCCATGAAGCTATGGGGTATGCGGATGGAAGCGCCGCGGTTCGCCAGGCCGTAGTTGAACTTGTCGATCGACTGGGTCTCGTGCAACCCGGTCAAGCGCAGGTGGTTGTCCGGCCCGTAAACGGCGATGTGCTCGTTCTTGTATTTGTCGAAGGCGGCCATGAGCGCCTCGAAATATTCTTTGCCGCCCACTTCGCGCATGTAGGCGGTGGAGAAGTTCGAGTGCATGCCGGAGCCGTTCCAGTCGCCGCGGATCGGCTTGCAATGGAACTCGACGTCGATGCCGTAGGATTCGCAGAGCCGCATGAGAAGGTAGCGCGCCATCCACAGTTCATCGGCCGCTTTCTTGGAGCCCTTGCCGAATATCTGGAATTCCCACTGGCCCTTGGCGACTTCGGCGTTGATGCCTTCGTGGTTGATGCCGGCGTCGAGGCAGAGGTCGAGGTGCTTGTCCACGATCTCGCGCGCCAGGTCGCCCACGTTCTTGTAGCCTACGCCGGTGTAGTATTCGCCCTGCGGCGCGGGGTAGCCCTCTTTCGGGAAGCCGAGCGGACGGCCGTCGACCGTGAAGAAGTATTCCTGCTCGAACCCGAACCAGGTGCCGGGATCGTCGAGGATCGTGGCCCGCGCGTTGGTGGAGTGCGGCGTGCCGTCGGGGTGCATGACTTCGTTGAGAACCAGGACGCCGTTGGTCTTGGTGCTGTCCGGGTAACACGCGATCGGCTTGAGGACGCAATCCGAGCTGTGGCCTTCGGCCTGCCGGGTTGAGCTGCCGTCAAAGCCCCACTTCGGAAGCATTTCCAAGGTGGGAAAGCTGTCGAAATCCTTTACGAGCGTCTTGCCGCGCAGGTTGGCCACAGGCTCGTAACCGTCGAGCCAAATGTATTCCAGTTTGTACTTCGCCATATGTTTTGTTTGTAGTGTCTGTTTTTTAACGATCCCGCCGCCATTGGATCGTGGATTGTTGATATTTTCCCTGATTTCTGCCCATTTCGGCGCGTTGCCGACAAAAGCACAAACGGCGCCATGTCAAACTAAGCATTAATCAGGCCGCATAGGTTATATTTTTTCTGCCCGGTTTTTACCGAGCGGACGCGGTTTTCTAAACGGCGGCGGGCGCGATGGCAATGAAAGAATTGCCCCAACCGCCGATTGAGGCATGTTCTCTGGGCAGAATGTTACAGGTTAAGGATACGCTGCGGGCGACGGTGCGCATCACGTACGACGGGAAGGTCATCAAGACCTTCCGCGGCCCCAAGGCGAAGGAACGGTTCGAGACCGAGACGCGCGTGCTGCGGCATCTCGAAGCGCGCGGTTGCAACTTTGTGCCGCGCCTGCTCGAGGCCGACCCGGAGCAGCTCCGCATCGTCACGACCAATTGCGGCAGCCGGGTCGACCACCTGGACGAGGAGCGGGCGCGGGAGCTTTTCGCCGAGCTTGAACCGTACGGCGTGCGGCACGACGATCCCGAAGTGCGCAATGTGACCTACCGCCAGAGCGACGGCCGCTTCTGCCTCATCGATTTCGAGTTCGCCACGATCCTCCCCGAGCCAAATGGATAACCCCGGCCAGCGCCTCCAGTGGTTCGGGCAGACGCATCGCGGCAAGGTGCGCAAGAATAACGAGGACAGCTTCCTCTGCCTGCAACTCGACGCGCGGGAAGTGCGCCTGCTTGGGAAGACCGGGGAGGCGTCCACGGAGGCGGCGGATTTCATCTTCGCGGTCAGCGACGGGATGGGCGGCGCGCAGGTCGGGGAATACGCGAGCAGAATCGCCGTGGACAAGATAACCCATCTCCTGCCGCGCTCCTTCATGCAATCGGCGGCGGGGATGGAGGCCGGCCGTGGCGACGTGCTCGGCGAATTGTTCGACCAGATCCACCGGACGCTGATGTTCATCGGCGGGAGCTACGCGGAGTGCGAGGGGATGGGAGCGACCTTGAGCCTGTGTTGGTTTACGCCGGGGCGGATGGTGTTCGGGCACATTGGAGACAGCCGCATTTACTATTTGCCGGCGGGGGAGCGGGGGCTGCGGCAGCTGAGCCACGACGACACGCACGTCGGCTGGCTCTTCCGCAACGGCAAGCTCAACGAACGCGAGGCGCGGGATCATCCCCGCCGCACCGTCCTGCAAAAGGCGCTCGGCGCGGGGCACCAGTTTGTCGATCCGCAGGTTGGCGTCGTCCCCTGCGAACCGGGCGATCTCTTCCTGCTCTGCACGGACGGGCTGGTGGAGGGGCTCTTCGACAGCCAGTTGCTCGACCTCCTCCGCTCCCCCGAATACGGGAACAGCGATCCGGCGCAAGGGCTGGTGGGCGATTCGGTGGAGCGTTGCGGGCGCGACAACACGACCGCGCTCGTGGTGGAGATCAAGCCCTCTTCTTCCGGCAAAGGTTGATCCCGTCGCCGACCGAAAGCAGGACGGACTCCACGCGCGGGTCGCGCGCCAGCTTTTCGTTGAGGGCGTGGATCGCGTTCGGGTTTTCCTGGTCCGCGGGCGGCGCGGCCACTCTGCCGCCATAAAGCATGTTGTCGAAAAGGATGAGGCCGTTTTCCTTCACATGGGGCAGCGCCAGTTCGTAATACGTGTCGTAGTTCGGCTTGTCGGCGTCGATGAAGGCGAAGTCAAACTGCGCGTCGGGCTCCAACTGGCGCAGGAGGCGCGCCCCGTCGCCGACGCGAAGTTCGATCTTCTCCTCCACGCCCGCTTCCTTCCAGTAACGCCGGGCGATTGCCGTCCATTCCGCGCTCGCGTCGAGGCAGAGCAGGCGGCCGTCGGCCGGCAGGCCCAGCGCGATGCATGTGGAGCTGTAGCCCGTGAATGTTCCGACCTCGAGGGCGGATTCGACGCCAAGGGCCGCGACCAGCAGCGTCATAAAGTTGCCCTGCTCCCTGCCGATCAACATCCTGCTGATCTCGCCGAGCGCTTCGGTTTCGGCGCGGAGCTTGTCGAGCGTGGCGTTGCCCGCGCGCGAGGCGTGGCCGCAGAGGTAGGCGTAGAGATCGGGCGTCAGCGGCGTGTATTTCGAGTCCATGGCTACTCCACGCTTCCTTCCGAGCGGGAATTGGAAAGGTAACGGTAATAGACCTCGAGCATGAGGGTGCACAGGGCTGTCCGATAAACCTGGGCGTCAAGGTCGCTCCCCTTGCCCTCCCAGTCTCCAAACCCGGCGACGGGTCGCGGCCCGGCGGGAGGCCAGCTTCCGTCCTGGGCTTGGTTTCTCAGGAGTTCTCCCTCGACGTGGCGGTTCCACCAATCCCAAAAAGTTCCTCCTGCCTGGAAGCAGGCCTGGGTGTCATAGTACCAGGCATACAGATTGACCGTGGGCGCCTTGAATCTATATTCGGGGGATGGCGGCCGTCTGCCGTTTTTAACGAAGGGACCTTCCTTAACGACCCGCAGCCCGTCGTGGACGGCTTTGTCCTTGGCGTGATGCCAGATCAACAGGCAAAAGACTCCCGCGCCGGTAACGTCGCCCGCGGGCGGGCGAGCCTTGGGTTGGGATATCACGCCCGGCTGTTTATAACCGATCACGCCGTTCTCGCCCTGCATGTGCAGAAGGAAGTTCATGGCCTTGTCCAGGGCGGCATCGACGCCCGGCACGTTTAACCCGGAATAGTGCGCCGTCTTCAAGGCTTGGACCATCCAGCAGGTCACGGAAGTGTCGCTGTAGCTCTTTCCGCCGGGCTGGGCGAACCTGTAGGCCCAGCCGCCGTCCGGGCGCTGGCCGGAGACGATCATCCCGACGGCCTTCGTGAGAACGGGCGGAATTCCTTCGTCCTTCGTCAGGATATAAGCCTCCCCCAATGCATACGAGGCGATGGCGTGCTGATAGACCGAGTCGACATCGCGGGATTGGAACCCCAGGCTTCCGTTGGCGCCGTTGCCGGCCTGGATGACGGCGTCGATCGCGTTCCTCACGGTCGGCCCGAACTTCCCGGAAGTCGGCCGCTCGCAATGGCCAAGGTAACAGAGCAGGCTCAAACCCGTCATACCCCCTTTATATTTGTCTCCGAACGTGCCGTCGGGATTTTGCTTCCCCTTCAGCCATTGCAAGGCGTTGACGACGGCTGCGTCCGTGCCGGGGTCGCCCCCGTTGTCGGCTATGGACTTCGTGCGCCCTTCCGTGCTGCACCGGTCCGCCATGATTGCGGGAAGATTCAGGCTTATGCCGCCGAGGCCTCCTCCTCCCAATGCGCCGGGAGCGCCCATCCCCATCGAGGTCGCGGAACTCATCTTCATCGGCTTGACCTCGTCGCTCGTCATCGGCATCTCCGGCATTTCCGGCAGGTTGATCTTGCCCAGCCCCGTCGTGGTGATGCGCTTGGCCATCTGCGGGGCGCTCATCGTCGTCTCCTTGTGCATCTGCACCTTGTGCTCCACCGTCTGCGTCGCGGGGTTGGGACTCGGCGGGCCGGCCTGGAAGGTCAGTTTGCGCTTGGCCTGGATTCTCTGGACGATGAAGTAGGTCGCCCCCGAAAGGAACGCGAGGTGTGCAAGGATGCTGACGACCAGGAAGTTAAGCCCGAATCGCGTTATCGACCATTTCTTTTTGGCGGGCGGGCTATGGGCGTCGTCAGCCAAGCGTCAAGGAGTCAGGGGGTGAGAGTCCACGAGGAGCCGGTTCCCGTGACGGTGGAAGTATAGGTTTGGCTCGGGAGAAGCAGTTCCACATGCCCGTCGTAGTAAAGGTAGTTAAACTTCCCCGCTGGATTGATGCTGACCGATTGCTGGGAAGGATCGATGATCTGGTAGCCGGTCGTCGAGGCGACCAGATTTCCGGGCTGCCCCGGGTATTCGGTGAGCAAAAGGGTCTTGGACGGGTTGGGAATGCTCGCGAGCGACTGGACATAGTTCGAAGTGCCGCTGTAGTTCAACCCCGAGGCGGTGCTGGAAACCACCATGGCATAGCTCCTCTTATACGGCGGCGGCGTAACGGTGATGGTCGTATCGTTTGGCGCGGCGAATATCTTGGCGCCGACGGGTTGGTTTGCAGCCGGGGTGGTCACCGGCCCCAGGCCCAGGTAGGGAAAGACCGCGGCGTCCCAAGTCAGGCTCGTCGCGGCATAGTAGGACGCCGGGGGGCGCTGGTTATTGTCCGCCGCGAACTGGAAGATGGCCGCGCCGATCTGCCGGAGATTGCTGGCGGAAGCGGTCGCCCGCGAGGTGCGCTGGACCGACGATATGGCGGGCATAAGCAAACCGGCGAGAAGCGCGATGATGGCGATGACCACGAGCAATTCGATAAGCGTGAACGAAGCGGAGAAATTGCGCCGGGAGAGGAGAGTCACACCACGAAATCTCTCTTAAAAGGGGCGTCACTTCAATGGAGAAGTGCGAAGGGGAAAAATCAAGGCCGGACGCGGTGTTTCAATTCCCAAAGACGAAGCGCCGCCAGGAGAAGCCGCCGCCGCCGCATGACCGCGGGCCTGCTCCTTCGCGCCTCCTTTCTTCCGGAAGTGATCTGGGTCTGGCTTTTCATAATAACGATAAATTGGGTTTAGCAGCTTCCGTTCCAGCCTCTTTACAAACCCCCGCTCCAGCCTTAATAATGCTGGCGGGGATGGCGGGCTGTCGCTGGCGGGAAATTCGCCAGAGGAAAGTCCGAACACCACAAGGCGGCATGCCGCGTAGAATGCGCGGGCGCCTCCGCTGAAAATCGGCGGCGACGGAAAGTGTCACAGAAAATAAACCGCCCGGCTGTTTCCCGAAAGGGGAGCCGTCGCGGCAAGGGTGAAAAGGCGAGGTAAGAGCTCACCGCCCGGAGTGCAAACGACGGGGCGCGAAAAACCCCATGCGGTGCAAGACAGAACAGGGAGGGATGGATCGCCTGTCCGGCGCTCGCAAGAGCGCGCCTCCCGGGTAATAGTCGCACCCCGGCCTGTACGGAGGGGCGCGCCGCGCGAGCGGCGCGAGATAAATGACGGCCGCGCGCGCCGTAAAAAAGCGCGCGACAGAATTCGGCTTACAGCCATCCGCGAGACCGGGGGCGCGTCTCGAAAGAACGCGCCCCCCATTTTTTTTTAAACGCCTGGCCCGGGGCATGCACTTCGAGTTTCGCCCCGCCCCCTGAGGCGGTGTTGTCGTTGTAGAGGCGGCTGTGCCAGCCGCCTGGGAGGGAGACAGGAGGGCGCGCGCCCCCGTTCCCTTTTCGCACAAACCGTGCTATGCGTGGTCCGATGCAAAAGAACCATTGGCTCGTGAAGCAGGAGCCCGGCGCCTATTCCTGGGATGACTTCGTGCGCGATGGCCGGACGGCATGGACGGGCGTGCGAAACTTCCAGGCTCGGAAAAACCTTCTCGCCATGCGCAAGGGCGACCCGGTTTTCTTCTACCATAGCGTCACGGGCAAGGCGGTCGTCGGCCTCGCGGAAGTCGCGAAGGAAGGCTACCCCGATCCCACGGCGGAGGAAGGGGAATGGGTTTGCGTCGATCTCGTTCCCGTCCGCCCCCTGGGACGCGCCGTGTCGCTGGAAGAGATAAAGGCCGTCAAGGCGCTCTCGGACATCCCATTGCTGAGGCAATCCCGCCTTTCGGTCATGCCGCTGACAAAGGGCGCGTTCGATGAAATCCTGAAGATGTCCCTGAAATGAGCTTCCTCGACCTGGTCAACGCCCACCTGAAGGAACCGGAGTACCTCCACGTCATTCTCAATCCCCTGCCGGTCTATGGCATCGCGCTGGGCATGCTGGCGCTGGCGGTCGCCATCGTCTCGCGCAGCCGCGCCGCGCAGGTCACCGCGCTCCTCCTCGTTTTTCTCTCCGCATTCTCCGCGTGGCCGGTGAAGGTGTATGGCGAACGGGCCTACGACTCCATCGAGTCCAAATCCGACGAGGCCGGCTACGCCTGGCTCGACGCGCATGCCCAGCGCGCAACCCGCTTCATCTGGGTTTTCTATGTCGCCGCCGCCGTCGCCGCCGCCGCGCTGCTCGTGCCGTGGAAATATCCGAAGACCGCCCTGCCGCTTTCCTGCGCCACGTTGGTTATAAGCGGTGTGGCGCTCGGTTTCGGTTGCTGGATCGCGTACGCGGGCGGCCAGATACGCCACGGCGAATTCCGTTTCGGAAAGCCTTCCGAGAAACTGGGCGACTACGAGAGATTAATGCAGCCCTAAGGGCGAAAGTGCATGACCCGCTTTAAAAAACGTTCTTGAACTCAGAGGCCGGTGCGGAAATGGTTCGGCGTGCCCGAAAATCCTCGCTGGGATGAAATCTTCGAGAAGAGCGGCGCGCCGCGTCCCATCTACGCACGGTTGATGGAGTACCTGCAAGGTTTCCGCCCGCCGGAGCTTCGCACGTTGGATGACCGCATGGAGGCGACCCTGCGCGAGATGGGAGTCACCCTCGACATCATCCGCAAAGACCCGTGGGGCCAGCAGGCGTGGGCGTGCGATCTCCTCCCGCAGGTATTCGCCGCGCAGGAGTGGGATCGGATCGTCCTGGGAGTCCGCCAGCGGCTGGAGGCCTTCGAACTCTTCCTGGCGGACGTTTACGGCAAGAAGGAAATCCTGCGCCAGAACGTCATTCCCATAGCGTCCGTGCTCGGCAGCCCGCAATATCAGAACGCCTGCATCGGCCTGCCGCGCGCCCAGGGGGCGTTCCTGCACCTGAGCGGCGTCTGCCTCATCCGCGACAAGCGGGGGAGATTCATGGTGCGGCACCACCACTTCGGCCATGCGCCCGGCATTTCCTACATGATGCAGAACCGGAGGGCGCTCGCTCGCGTGACGCCGGATATCTTCCAGGAAAGCGCGGTGCAATCGCTCGCCCAAACGCCCCAGGCCATCACGGAAAAGCTGCGCTACACCGTGGAGAGAGCCATCGACGAGCCGTCCGTGGTGCTCCTTTCCGGCGGCCCGGGCAGCCCCATTTATTCCGAACACACCTTTCTCGCGCGCCGGATGGGCGTTCCTCTCGTCCAGGGGGACGACCTGCTCGTCCTGAACGACCGCCTGTATCTCAAGACCGTCCAGGGCCTGCGCCGGGTTGAAGTGGTCTACACCAGGGTCGCCGACGACTGGCTCGACCCGCTCGTCTTTCGCAAGGACTCGCGACTCGGGGTTCCCGGCCTCGTCCACTGCCTGCGCCAGGGCACGGTGGCCATCTTCAACAGCATCGGCAGCCAGCTCGCCGACGACCGCAGCCTGCTCGGCTTCGCGCCGCAGATCATCCGCTACTATCTTGCCGAAGACCCGATCCTCCCGACCGTCCCGACGTACTGGCTCGGCGATCTCGACCAGCGCGAGATGGTTCTGGAAAACCTGGACGCCTATGAGATAAAGCCGATCTTCGCGCGGTTTCTCGGGGCTACCGAGCAGCGCGTGCGCGAGGAGGAGATGAAGGCCATCCGCAAGGAGCCGAGCCGGTACATCGCCCAGCCGGCCGAATGCGGCGCGAAGACCGTCTGCTTCAAGAACGGCAAGCAGGTCGAGGGCGTGCAGGATCACATCGTCTTCGCGTTGCGCGCGGGCGACGCATTCGACGTTTTTCCCGGCGCGCTGACCCGCGTTTTCCCGGGGCGCGAATCGACGAACGCCTTTCCCCTGGGCTGGACGAGCAAGGATACATGGGTCGTCGGCGATTCGGAGGGAGTGCTGACGGGGAGCGCGCGCCGCCATTCGGACGCGCACCTGCCGCCGCGCCAGGTCACGAGCCGCGTGGCGGAATCCTTTTACTGGATGGGGCGCTACCTGGAGCGCGCGTACCACCAGGCGTACCTCATCCAGGTCATCGAAACGCTGGAGACGGAGGAACTCAACTCCGCGGAGCGCAAGCTGTACCGCCCGCTCTGGAACCGCCTCCTGCCTCCGCTGGAAAAAAGCGCGGGCGCCGGCAAGCGGAGCATCGGCAATCGCGCGGATCGCTACCGGCTCGTCCTGCTGCCGGAGCCGGGCTCCATCCTCTCGACGTTCCGCCGCGCGTTGCGCAACGCCGAGTCGATCCAGGAATGTCTCAGCCCCGAGGCGTGGTCCACCCTCAACGACCTTCGCTCGCGGTTCGAGCGTTCCAAGTATCGCAAGGATTTGCCGGAGATCGAGTGCGGGCGCGTCGCGCGCCGCCTCAGCGAGACGGCCACCCGGCTCATACCGCAATTCTCCGCCACCGCTTCGCGCACGATGCTCGCGGATGACGGCTGGCGCTTCTGCGAGATCGCCGAGATGCTCGAACGGGCCATCATTACCGCGAACGCCGTCCTTTCCATCGCCAAGTCGTTCGAAGGCGTGCAGTTGGAGGAAAACTCCAGGGTCCACGCCATCGAGATCGAGCTTTCCGCCTTCCTGCGGCTGCTCGGCACCCGCGACGCGTACCGCCGCATCTACCAGATGCGCGCGGAGCCGATCCGCGTCCTGGAGATGCTCTGGCAGAACTCCGAGGCGCCGCGCTCCGTGCTGCGCTGCCTCCAGCGGTGCGCCGCCCTCGTGCGCGAATCCCCCGAATCCGCGAGCGTGGCCGGGACGCTGGCCGCCATCGAGGAGCTTCTCCACAAAATCAAGCGCGTCGATTGGCCGGACTTCGTCAGCCGTTCGGTGGAGGAGGACCTGCCGCGCTCGGACGCGGAACAGGACGCCCCGCGCGCCGGGACGCTCGCGCCGCTGCTGGGGAGCCTGCTCGGCGCGCTCAATGATCTTCACCACGTGATCTCGGACGGCTTCCTGAGTCACCAGGCCTACATCAGCAACGGCGTGCAGACGGTGCTAAAAGGTTTCGACATCTGAACCACGGAAATGGATTTCGAGATAACGCACACCACCCATTACAAATACGGCCACCAGGCGGAGGAAGCCTACGGGGAGGCGCGCCTGACCCCGCCAAACCTCCCGACGCAATCCGTCCTCAGCCACAAGATCACCATCGACCCCGACACCGCCACGACGAGCTACGTTGATTTCTACGGCAATGTCGTGGACTTCTTTTCCCTTCCCTTCCGCCACAAAAAGCTGGTCGTCACCAACCACGCCGTCGTGCGCACCATCCCGGTGGAACGCCCCGCGGAGAGCATGGAATTGAGCGTGCAGGAAGCTCGCCAGATTTTCAATTCCTCCATGCCGGAGATATTCGATTACCTCCAGCCCACCCCGGTCGTGGAGACGGGCAAGGAGTCGATCCAGTGGGCGAAGAAATACCTGCGCGGGGACGCGACGCTGGGCCAGGGATTGCAAAGCCTCAACGAAGCCATCCACGACAGCTTCGACTACCGCAAGGGGGCGACCGACAACCAGACGACCCTCGCCGCCATCTGGAAACAGAAGACCGGCGTCTGCCAGGACTTCGCGCACGTCGGCCTTAGCATCCTGCGCACCGCGGGCCTGCCGTCGCGCTATGTCTGCGGATACATCGAGACGGCGCCGGTGGTTGGAAAAGCCCTGACCGGCGCCGTGGCGACGCATGCGTGGATAGAAATCCTGGTGCCGGGAATGACGTGGGTGGCGATCGACCCGACAAACCGCCAATGGTGCGACGACCGGTATGTCGCCGTATCCTTCGGACGGGATTTCAGGGACGCCACGCCGTTGCGCGGCACCTTCAAGGGATCGGGCGGCCAGACCATGAATGTGCGGGTCGCCATGAAACGCCGGAAAACAGCGAAGGTTCCCGAGGCATGAAGCTGCGCGTCAAATACCGCACCGAGTACGCGTACGCTGAGGAGGTGAGCTTCTCTCCGCACGTCTTCCGCCTCTTCCCGCGGGCGGATTTTTTCGTGGCGGTGGAGCGGGTCGCCTTCACGACCAATGACGGCGGCGACATCCAGTTCCGGCGCGATATCTTCGACAACGAGGTCGCCCGCTGCTTTTATCCCGGCAAGGACCGCGTCCTGCGCGCCGCCCTGGAACTCGATCTCGACGTGCGCGAACGCAACGCTTTCCATTTCCTGCTGGAACGGCGCGCGGTCGATTTTCCTTTTCAATACACGGCGGAGGAGAAAGCCGTCCTCGCGCCCTTCCTTTCCATCGGGGAGAAAGTCGGCCTGCCGTTCTGGAAGCCCGCGGTCTCCACCGTCACCGCGATGGTCGAGTTGAACGAAGCCCTCTTCGGCAACATCCAATACGAACGCCGTGACGAAGGCCCCGCCCGTCCCCCCGCCGAGACGCTGGCCTTGAAAAGCGGTTCCTGCCGCGACTTCGCGGTTCTCCTCGCCGACGTGCTCCGTTCGCTGGGAATCGCCGCCCGGCTCGCCAGCGGCTACCTCTGCGAGTTCGGCGAAGGGGAGAAACGCGCGCAGGGCGCGCTCCACGCGTGGGTGGACGCCTATCTGCCCGGCGCGGGCTGGCTCGGGATGGACCCGACCAACGGCGTTTTCTGCAATCACAACCACATCACCGCCGCGGTGGGGCTGATCCCGGCCGACATCACGCCGGTGGACGGCATCTACTACGGCGAAAAACGCATCCCATCCCGGATGAGCGCCGACCTGGAAATGATCCAATGCGAACCCCCGAAGAAATAGGCCGCGTCGTCGCGGAGCGCTTCAAGAAAAGCGGAGTCAAGCTCACCCAGGGCGGCGAGCCGACGTATGTGCCGCTCGATTTTTCCGGCCAGGAATGGTACATCACCGCCGTCGGCCCCACCAAGCTGCGCTACGCCTACGCCTTCGCCCGCGCCTTGATGAAGAGCCGGCTCAAGGGCGCGGCGGTCTTCTATTCTCCCGGCAAATCGTATCCGGGAGAGGTCAATCCCCGCTGGGCGTTGCACATTCTTTCAAACAGGGACGGCTCTCCGCTCCGGCCGGAAGCGGGCGGAAAAAGCCTGTCGCTTCACGCGCTGAAAAAACACATCACGCAAAGTCTCGGCCTGGAGGGGCGCTGGTTGCGGGCAAAGCGGGAAGCCGTCCGGGTGCTGCCGCTCGATCACGACGGAAAGCAATGGGTCTCCGCGCCCTGGCCCGGCAAAAGCCTCGACCTCATACCCGCGGAAGGCCCGGCCGGATTACGCCTGCCGCTCGCGAGCCTGCCCGCCGGCGTCAGCAAACGCGCCCTCGTCCTCGAAGAAAAAAAGGACGGCTTGCACATCTTCTTCCCTCCGCTTCTGCAAGGGCCGTTCCTGGCCCTCTTCCATGCGGCGCTGGCGGCGGGTCCCTGTTTCTTCGAGGGGTACATCCCTCCGGATGAAGCGGGCTTGTGGCGCCAGATATCCCTGACCGCCGATCCCGGCGTGCTGGAGATAAACCTGCCCCCGTGCGAAACGTGGGAGGATTACCGCGACTGGCTCGCGGGACTGGAGCGTTGCGCCACGCAAGTGGGCATGCGTTCTTACAAACAAATCTCCAAGGAAGAGGCCGGCGGCACCGGCGGCGGCAACCACATCCTCTTCGGCGGCCCGAGCCTTGCCGAGAATGCGTTCTTCACGCATCCCGGCTGGATCACTTCGATCCTGCGTTACTGGCAGCATCATCCCGCGCTCTCGTATCTTTTCACCGGCAACTACGTGGGGCCTTCTTCCCAGGCGCCGCGGCCCGACGAATCCTCCCGTTCCCTGTACGACCTGGAGATGGCTTACCGGTTCCTGGAAGGCCTCGGGCCGGGAGACCATCGCGACATCGCCAGCCAGACCTTGCGCCATCTCCACATCGACGGCACGGGCAACACCCACCGCAGCGAGATCAGCTTCGACAAGTTCTGGAACGTCTCCTGGGATGGCGGCTGCCGCGGGCTCATCGAATTCCGCGCGGTGGAGTCGCTGCCGCGCGCGGACTGGATGGCGCTCGTCGCGCTGGTCTGGCGGAGCCTCGCGGCGATGCTTCTTGAAAAGCCGTTCACCGGCGAACTGATCGACCACAAGCACAAGCTGCATGACGCTTTCTTCCTGCCGGCCTTCCTGCTGGAGGACTTCAAAAAAATCGTGCGCGATCTCCGCCAGGCGGGGTTTCCCTTCTCGATGGAACTCTTCGAGCCGATCTGGGAATGGCGTTTCCCGAAGATGCTCTCCTTCGCCGAGGGCGGCGCGGAACTGACGATCCGCAGAGCCCTCGAAGGCTGGCCGCTCCTGTGCGAAACTCCGCTGGAAGGCGGCAGCACCAGCCGGTTCGTGGACACCTCCATCGATCGGCTGGAGATCATCGGGAACGCCGCCTTCGCGGAGCGTTGCCGCCTCTTCGTGCAGGGGCGGGAGGTGAAGCTGCAAAAATTTCCGGGCAAGGTTTTTGGCGCGGGGCTTCGGTACCGCCGCACGGCCTTGAACCCCTCGCTGCATCCGGGCATACCGCCGCACATGCCGCTGCACGTCGGCATCGCGCGCGGGGAAAAGAAGCGCGTCTTCAAGCTGGGCGAAGATCGCCGCGTTTTTGAAAAAGCCGGCGGCGAACCGGCCCGGGGCGCGCCGTGCGGAAAACTGCACGCGAACCTGCTAACCTATGACTTGAGGCTGCCTTAGAGCTGCGCCAGCCGCCTGCGCTTTTGGCGTTGCCTCCCGCTCCAGGCGGCTGGCACAGCCGCCCCTACAGCCGCCGCAGGACGAAAAGTGCATGACACGCTCTGGATCGCGGTTAAAGTTTCGATTCCCGCGCGCTTAGCTCAGTGGTAGAGCGGCAGCTTTACACGCTGTTGGTCGGGGGTTCAAATCCCTCAGCGCGCAAATCCCCCGGCAACTACAGGCGGCCGGGGTTCGGCGGCCCTTGCTGGATATTGTACTTGGCGACGATCTGCCGGGCGAGGTCGTCGGTTTTGGAGGCGGTGAGTAGATCCTGCGCCATGGCCTGCAGCTTGGCTTCAACCTGCCTGGATTGCTTGACCATCTCATCCTGCCGTTCGATGACGGTTTTGTAGGTGGTGCGTTGCGAGGAAAGCCCGGTGACCTGCCAGATGAAGAAAAAAAGCAGGCTGAGGCCGATCAGGACCACGGGAAGGAAAGCGTCCCGTTCGATGGTGAAGGCGTTGGAGGAGTCGTCGTAGTTCATGGGTTGCGATTCGGGAAAATTAGGGGGTGGGCGAGGCTTTGGATGAACCGGATGTCGCGGGCGAGGGCGCGGGATTGACCTTCAGGGTGAATCCGGCCCGGGTGAGGACATCGCGCAGGGCCTGGCTGGAACCGGCGACCGAGGCGATGTCGCGGATGATGTTGGAGCCGACTTGCTGGCTGGCGTTGCCGCGGTTGATTTCAACCTGCTGGGACTGCAACTCCGCCTGCAACTTCTGGTTGGAGTTCGCGAGCGCGATGCCGACGATGGAGAGGATGAGGCATCCCGCGCCGAGGCCGATCAGGATGTAGAATTGAATGGGTTTCATCATGTGTGTCTTGCAACGAGGGGGAGGGAAGCCGCGCCACCTGCGTCAATTAGTCACTTTTAGTCAGTTTTATTCAGTTGCCGGGCGCGGCGCACGATTCTCTTTCCACGAGTCGCACTGGAATAGTGATCTTCTGGGTTTCTGTCAAGGCTTCTTCCTTCACCCGCCGTTCGACTTCTTTCACGGCCAGCGCTCCCATTTCCTCCGCGGGCATGTGGATGGTGGTCAGAAGGGGATGGACGCATTGCAGGCATGCGTCGTCCGAACACCCCATGACGCTCATCTCGCCCGGAATCTTGACCCCGCGATCATGAAGACGAGCCAGGACGCCCATGGCGATCGCGTCGTTGAAACAGAAGAGCGCGGTCGGCCCGGGCTGCCGCTCCAGCAGGAAGTCGATGGAGGTGAAGCCGCTCTTGAAGGTGAGGTCGCCGTAGATGATGTTCTGCGCCTCGATGGGTATGCCGATATGGTCGTAACCGATCTTGACGCCGCGATTCAGTTCGATGACCTGGTGGTCGGTCGTTCCGAACGGGCCGGAAAGGATGGCGATGCGCCGGTGTCCCAGGCCGAAAAGGTATTCGATGGCGAGGCGGGAAGCCTCCGTGTAGTCGGGAAGGATGCTCGTGACGCCTGGTGTGCCGGCCTCGTTCCCGAGATAGATGACCGGGAAACCGCGCTTGATGAGGGCTTGGAAGAGCGAGGGGTTGGGCGCGCCGATGCAGATGAACTTGGAGGCGGTGCCGAGGCGCACCGGGTGGGGCAGGATATCGCCGTCCGCCGTGTAATCGGCCGATGCATCGTATTGCGCGAAGGAGATGGGGTGCGAAGGCTGGGAGGAAGCCTTCATGGCCGCATCGGCGATGCGCGCGCAAAAAGGGTTGGTCAGGATGCCGTCCATGTCGCTGGAGGCCAGGATGCAAAGATCGCCCAGGTCCGGGTACATGCGGACGACGGCGCGGAGATCGTTGGGGATGTAGCCGAGTTCGCGGCAGACCTTGAAAACGCGCTCCCGGGTCTTCTCGCTGACCCGTATGCCGTAGTCGCGGTCGTTCAGGAGGGACGAAATGGCTCCCTGGGACACACCGGCGGCCTTGGCGATGGTTGCCATTGTCGCTGTCTTATGGTAATCCCCGTGTTTATAGTCCCCATGCTTGCCCAACAGTCGTTTCTCATCCATCGGCCGTTCCGAGTTGCCCGTATTGCCCGCGTTGTGCGTGTTCATTTGATGCACCTGGTTACCTAACCCCCGCGCGGGATTTCACAAGTAAAAACTGATAATAGATTTAGTATCAGAATAACCCCGCCTGCGATAGGTTTATCCCAAATCTTACGTCTCGGGAAGAATTTTCTTCACAAGCCGTGCGATTCCTTCCTGCGCGTAGTCGCTGCGAGGATAGATTTTCTGCGCTTTGAGATACCACGCGAGACTTGAACCGACCTGTTCCTTCTGTTCAAGTTGTTCCGCCGTCCGCAATGTCCTCACAAAGTCGGCGGCCTGGGTTGTGAGGTCGGCCCGGACCTGGTTCAGCTTGTTGTCGTCGGGGAATTGCGCGAACGCCTTCTCCACGCTCTCCCATGCTCCGGCCGCGTCCCCTTGCTTTGAGATCTCGGTGGCCCGGATGATTGCGCCTTCGATGATCTCCATGTTGTCGAGGACTTTCTTGAGTTGGTCCCGCCGGACGGGATCGAGAGCCGCGGCGGCGATAAAACGGATTTTATCGTCATAGATCTGGCGGTAGTTGCGCTGGCTCAGCAACTGGTCAAAGTCGAGCAGCGCTTTCTGTTGCACGTCCGCCTGGGAGAAGATCATGCCGGAGACTTCGGCCAGGGCGGGATTGCGCGGCCAGATTTCCGTGGCGGCTTTCAGTTCTTCCTCGAGCGTCGTCCTGTCGCCGCTGACCGCCGCGTTCTTCGCCTTGGCGATGTGCATGGCGCTCACCGTCTTGGCTGTTTCCACGGCCGCCATCGGTTTCGAGTTGTCGAAGTCCTTGGCGGTGACTTCCAACTGGTGGACGATCTTCTCGGCGAGGGTGTAATCCTTCACGTCGATGGCGGAGATCAACTGGTCGGTCTTTTGGGTGAATTCCAGGGCTTTGCGCTTCTGCTCGCGCGGCAGGGTGCGCAACTCCGGCAGGTATTCGCCGACCATGAACGATTCCGCGAGGCGTTTGGTGGCGCTCTCCAGTTCGTTTTGCTGGAGGAGGAATTTGTAGGCGTCCACTCCTTCGTGGGCGTCGCGGATGAATTCGTTGGCGAGGGAATCGAGCGTGCCGACGGTGGGGGGCATGCCGCCCGCGCTGGCGAAGAGGTCTTTCGCCTCCTTGCTTACGCGCAATTGCGTGTCGCCGTCGGTGAATACGGCGCGGTAGAAGCGCGTGGCCATGAGGACGTGCTGGAAACGGCGCTGGAGGAAAAATTGGACGATGAGCGCCTGGAACTCGATCTTCATCTGGATCGCCGAGACCTCCTTTTTCAATTCGTTGGCTTTGATGACGGCGTTGACTTCCGCGAGGCGCTGCACGTAGGGGGCCATGCCCGCGTCGCGCTTCTCCTGCTGGTTTTTCGCCCATTGGGAGGTGACGTCCCTGCTCTTGCCGCCCGGCGGCGCGTCCATCTTGTTGTCGGCGGCGGCCATCTGCGCGTTCCACTCCGTCTTCTTGCGTTCATCCGCCAGGCCTTCGTTGGCGCGGGCGAGCCTGTCATTGGCGTCCTGCGAGCGCCAGGCGCTGTAAACGGCGTCGGCGAGCGCGTCGCACAGGCGGGCGTCTATCTGGTAGCCGGAGGCTTTCGGCAGGAGGCTGAAGGCTTCGTCGACGCGGGCGATCGTGGCGTTGCCGGGCGCCAGGTCATCCAGTATCCGCTGGATGATCTGCTGGTAATGGAGGTCGTCGGCGCTCGTCTCCTCCGGGGCGTTAAGATACTTTTCGAACCGCGCCTGGAAGAGCCGGTTGTCGTTGACGTTCCAGTTCTTGCCGTCCCAGGTAAAGACCTCCGTGCCGGGATCGAAGCTCGGCATGTCCTTGCCGAGGAAGGACTGGGAGCCTTGTTGCGAGCCGCCGGAAGCGGGCGCGTTGCCCGCGGGCGCGGCGGGCTGCGGAGCCGCGGGTTGGGAGTTGAATCCGCCGCCCGCGCCCTGCGCTCCCGCGTGCGCGGTTAGCAAAAGCCCGGCGCAAACCGCGGGCAAAACCTTCGAAATAGTCTTCATACTTTTCTTATGTCCTCCACTTGCAGGATGCCCTTGTCGCCCACGATTATCCTCATGAAAAACTTCTGCCCCTTCTGGATATTAACGTCGTTGAGCTTCGCGGGCACCAGGATGGGAAGGATATCGCCGCCCGGGTTGGCCTGGACGGAGAAAAGACGCCCTTCGGTTCGCGACCAGGCCAGTTGATTGTCGATGGTACAGTCGAGCTTGTAAATATTCTGCCGCATGCTGCTGGAGTTCTCCAGGTAAGAAGCGACGTCCAGCGGCTCCAAGGTGCGGTAAGGGTCATTCACGAACCCGTATAAAAAGTAGCCGCCGATGATCGACGCCGCGAGAATGGCGCCAACGATCCCCAAGGTCCAAAGGGGATGAACGGAAGAACTGGCGCGGCGTGCCATGCTATTAATTAAGATTTCACGGCCCTGTTTGCAATGGGATTTCTGGCGCTACGCCGCCAGATGCCGTTCGATGCACGCTATGACTTCCTCGATGGCGACGGGTTTGGAAAGGATCGGGAACCCGGCCATCGGCTTCGCGACCGCGGTGATGAAGATGATCGGCACGTTCTTCAACTCCGCATCGTCGCGGAGTTGCCGGGCTACGTCGCCGCCGTCCATTCCCGGCATGATCATGTCGAGGAGGACGACGTCCGGACGGAAGGCCTGGGCGACCCCAAGCGCTTTGGCGGGGTCGGATTCCACCCTCACTTCGTAAGGGCGTTTGCGTTCCAGCATCAGCTTCGTCAGGCGGGCCACATCCCGGTCATCCTCGACGTATAGTATGCGTTTGTTTTCCAAGGCGGCTGGCGTTCCGAGCTCGAGGCGTCGAGCAGGAAACTAGCCCCGTTTTATCAGAAAAAATAGCTCAATCCGAACAAACCGCCCAGCGAGTTCACCCCTGTGTTGCGATGGGTTATGCCCGCATTGGAGATGTGCCGGAAACCGTATTCGCCCGAGAGCGCCAGGCGCTTCGTCAGGAAGTAATTCAGGCCGAGGGAGAGTTGCTCGGTGAATTCACCGGGCGATCCGAGTTCGATCTGGTCGGGATTGGCGTGCGCGTCGCTGTAGAGGCCGCCGAAGCCAAGCTGCGCGTAAGGAACCAGTTTCGCCCGCGGCTGGACGAAGTTGTAGCGGAGTTGGACCGCGCCGCCCACCAGGTAGTTTCCCGGTCCTTGATAAACAGGCCCGCCAAAAGCTTCGAGGAAAAGCTCGTAGTTCCCCCGGAGGAGGCCGGAGTAGTGGACGTTGGTGAGCATGTAACCGAGGCGGAGCGCCTGCAGTTCGTAGTTGAAAGCGGGGTGCCCCACGGGCGTCGTCGTGACGGAGGCGAAGAACCCGGCGAGGGCGTCAAATTCCATGGTTCCCTTTTGGAACGGGTAGTCGCACTCGACAACGGGCGTCGAGATGTTTTTTCCGGCGGCTTCTCCGGCCCGGGCGGCGCCGGGGGCGAGCAGGACGAGAGCGGAAAGGATGGAGGCGGGGAGGAGTCGGTTCATGTATAACGGTTATTTGTCACCGGGTTTGGATGTCAATACTCATTTCTTCAGAAACAACGCCAGCGAAATCGAGACCCCGATGGTCGTGATGATCCCGCGGACGACGGGCTGCGGTATCTTTTGCGCGAAGTGCGCTCCGAGATAGCCGCCGGCCACCGCCCCCGCCGCCATCAGCGCCGCGATAGGCCAGTCGACCAGCCCTTTCCAGATGAAATAGACCGCCGCCACGGCGTTGATGAGGAAGCCCAGGACGGACTTCACCGTGTTCATCTCGTGGATGTGCCGGAAGCCGAGGATGCCGAGCGAGGCGAGCATGAGGATGCCGATGCCCGCGCCAAAGTAGCCGCCATAAACCGCCACGGCGAACTGGAAGGAGAGCGCGCCGATCAGCCAGCGGGGATTCGCGGCGCGGCTCATTTCCGGCGCCCGGCCGCGGAGAATGCGCGAAAAAAGGCCGTGCGCCGTGAAGAGCGCCGTCGCGAAGAGCACCAGGAACGGCGCGAGCCATTTGAAAAAAGAGGGGGTCGTTTGCGTAAGGAGAACGCCGCCGAGCAGGCCGCCCGCCGCGCTCACCCCCGCGAAGAGCCGCAGCCAGCGCAGGACGGCCGGGATATTTCTCCTGTATCCCGCGATGCCCCCGAGCGCGCCCGGCAGCAGGGCCACGGTGCTGGTGGTGTTGGCCGCGATCGGGTTCATCCCCGCCAGGAGGAGCGCGGGGAACGTGATGATCGTCCCGCCGCCCGCGAAGGCGTTGATCGCCCCCGCCGCGACTCCGGCGCCGAACAGGGCGCCCGTCGTTGCGAAGTTAGAAGGCATCATGCGCTTTTTGCCCGGAGCGGCGTCGTTGGCGTTGTCGTTGTCGTTGTAGAGGCGGCTGTGCCAGCCGCCTGGAGCGGGAGGCAACGCCAAAGCGCCAGACCATTCCCGTTCTTTTTAGGCAACGAAGAGCAACCGAGAACGGGCAAAGTGCATGACACCCTCTAAAAGAAATGGCTCATCCCCACGAGACCGCCAAAGGAGTTGACGCCCGCGTTGCGCGTGGATGTCTCGGCGTCCGAGATATGCCGGTAGCCGTACTCCACGTTCAAAGACCAGCTCCTCGAAAAGAGCCAGGCGATGCCGAAGGAATTTTGCAGGTTAAATTCCGGCCCGGAGCCGATTTCAATCTGGTCGCGATGATGGAAAGCGTCATTATAAAGACCGCCCGCCCCGATCTGGAAATACGGAATCAGGCGCGCGCCCGGTTGCACGAAGTTGTAACGTCCCATGAAGGTAAAACCGCCGAGCGCCGTGCCGGGGCCTTGATAGAACGGGCCGACGAAGCCCTCGAACAGGAACTCGTAGTTGCCCCGCAGCCAGCCGCTGTATTTCACATCCGTAAGCATGTAGCCGATGCGCGCGACCGTCAGCTCGTAGTCGAATGAAGGGCGGGAACGCGGGTCGAACTCGAACGACACAAAAATGCCGTCCAGCAACTCCGCCTCCATGCGGCCCTTCTCGAACGGAAAATCGGACTGCACCGCGGGCCTGGAAATATCCGCGGTTTCGCCCGCGTTCGCTCCGCCAAGGAAGCAGAAAGCGGCAGCGGCCGCCGCGAGAAATGCCGTGGGAAATTTCATGACAGCACCGCTAAGCGCCCGCTGTCCGGGTGTCAAGCGTTTAGGCAAACACCGTCAAACGAACGAAATATGCCGCCTTGCTTTTACCCGGGGCGAATGGCATCCTCTTTGAAACGTCAGAGGTTAAACTAAGGAGTCATCCCATGTCAGAAGAAACGATGGAAGGCGCGGACGCCGCGAACAAGCTGGAGAGCAGCAAGAGCCATGTAAAACACGCCGCGGGCGATCTGCGCGCGGCGGCGGAAGCCAAGGCCGGCGAGCTCCGCGGCCTGGCGGAGGCAAAGGCCGCCGAATACCGCGGCAAAGCCGAGCACGTCTACGGCGAAGCGCGCGAGCGCGCGCGCACTTTCCGCGAGGAGGGCGAGGAATACGTCCGGGAGAATCCCACGCGGGCGGTGGCCGCGGCGCTGGGCGTCGGGTTCATCCTGGGTCTGCTTTTCCGGCGCTAAGGCCGTCTCCGCGATGGTCGATCCGAAAACCCCGGAGGCGCATCCGGCGGATGGCGCGGGCTTCTTCGCGCACGGCGGCGCCGCGCTGGCCGCCGTCCTGTCGTATCTCCAGGCGCGCTTCCAACTCGCCGCGCTGGAGTCCAAGGAGGCGGGCGTCCACTACGCCATGCTCCTCGTCTGGGCGGGCGCGGCGCTGGTGCTCCTGTTTTTCGGCTACATATTTTTCGTCATCGCCCTGGTGTTCGCCGTCGCCTGGCTCCTGCGCGATCCCTCGAAGTGGGTTTGGGTCCTGCTGGCGTTTGCCATGGGGCATTTCATCGTCGCGATCTTCTGCGTCCTCATGGCGCGGGCGAAAATCTTCGTGCCGGTGTTCAAGGAAACTTTCAGCGAACTGAAGAAAGACCAACTATGGCTGACCAGTCAGAAGGCGAACGTAAAGCCGAATTGATCGCCGCCCTGCAAAGGTCGCGCACCGCCTTCACGCACAATTTCCACGCCTTCCGCCGGGACGTCGACGTGCCCGCGCACCTGACGAAATCGTTCCGCCGCCACAAAACGCTCTTCCTCACGGGCGCCGCCGGCGTGGGCTGGATTCTCGCCCGGCTGCCCGCGCGCAAGAAGACCGTCTATCTCGACCGGGACGGCAAGAAGAGAAAGGTCAAGGAAGCGGGCGAGGCCGGGGTGCTGGGGCTGGCGATCATGGCGGCGCGCTTTCTCTTCCAGGTTTTCCGGCCCGCGCTCGCGGCGTTCGCCGCCAAAAGGATTGCATCTTTCGCCGAGACGCGTGACAATCGTTGGCAGCCCCCCCGAATCTGATTCCCCGTGGATACGGAGATCGTCGATACCGCCGAAAAAGAGGTCGATCAATACCTTCGCGTCAGCCAGGATGCAGGCGCCTCCGATGTCCACCTGGGCGCGAGCGCGAGGCCGATCTGGCGGCGCTTTGGCGTCCTGGAGCCGATCTGGGCCGACGCCCCGCACCTCACCGCCGAAGACACCGAGCGCATCGCCTGGCCGCTCCTGAACGAGCATCAGCGGCAGCAGCTCCTCGAGCGCGGCGATATCGACTTCGCCTACTCCACCTCCTTCGGGCGTTACCGCGGGAGCGTCGTCCGCCAGCGGCACGGGTACGAACTGGTGTTCCGCATCATCAACGCCATCGTCCGCACCATGGACGAATTGAAACTGCCGCCGATGTTGAAGTTGCTCACGCAGTACCATAACGGCCTCATCCTCGTCACCGGCGCGGTCGGCAGCGGCAAATCGACCACGCTCGCCGCCTTCATCGAGGAGGTGAACCGCAGCCGGCAGGACCACATCATCACGCTGGAAGACCCCATCGAGTTCGTCTACGAACCGAAGCTCTGCCAGATAACCCAGCGCGAAGTCCACATGCACACCAACTCCTTCGCGTCCGCCTTGCGCGGCTGCCTCCGCCAGGACCCGGATGTCATCCTCGTCGGCGAGATGCGCGACCTGGAAACCATCAGCCTGGCCATCACCGCTTCGGAGACGGGCCACCTGGTGCTCGGCACCCTGCACACCAGCAGCGCCGCCCGCACGCTGGACCGCGTGCTGGACGTCTTCCCCATGGAGCAGCGCGGCCAGATCCGCGTCATGGTCAGCGAATCGTTGCGCGGCATCGTCACGCAGCAGCTCATCCCGCGCAAGGACAACAAGGGGCGCGTCATGGCCATGGAGATACTCGTCAACAACTCCGCCGTCGCCGCGTGCATCCGCGACGGCAAGACGTTCATGCTTCCCGGCATCATGCAGACCGGCAAGAAACTGGGCATGCGCCTCATGGATGAAGCCCTGACGGAACTCTACGACCAGGGGGTCATCTCGCAGGAGGAAGCTTACACCCGCGCCGAGCAGAAGGCCGAGATGAAGAAGCATTTCGGGAACTGACACGAGATGGCCTATATCGACCAATTCTTCCAGGTGCTCATCGAGGCGGGGGCCTCCGACCTCCACCTGGCGGTCAACCGCCCTCCCAAGGTCCGCCGGCACGGCGAGATCGTCCCCATCCGCGAAGAGCCGCTCACCATGGAGGAAACCGCCTACATGCTCAGCGAGATAAGCGGCCCGGCGCGTTGGGAGAAATTCGAGGCGTGCGGCGACCTCGACTTCGCCTACGAGATGGACGCGCACTCGCGCTTCCGGTGCAACTTCCTCAAGCAAGCCAGCGGCTACGGCGCGGTCTTCCGGCTCATCCCGACGAAGATCATGACGCTGGATCAACTGGGCATACCGCCCATCGTCAAGGAAGTCGCCAACGTACGCGGCGGCATCATCCTCGTCACGGGCCCCACCGGTTCGGGCAAGAGCACCACGCTGGCGGCGTTGATCGACCACATCAATTCCACCTTCACCAAGCACATCATCACCGTCGAGGAACCCATCGAGTTCGTCCATAACAACAAGAAGAGCGTCATCACCCAGCGCGAAGTGCCGGAGCACTCCATCTCCTTCGCCGCCGGGCTGAAGGCCGCCTTGCGCGAAGACACCGACATCGTCCTCGTCGGCGAGATGCGCGACCTGGAAACCATCGCGCTGGCCCTCACCGCCGCCGAGACCGGCCTCCTCGTCTTCGGCACCCTGCACACCAACAACGCGCGCAAGACGGTGGATCGCCTCATCGACGTTTTCCCCTCCGACCAGCAGGCGCAAGTCCGCACCATGCTCTCCTCCTCCCTGCGCGGCGTGGTGGCCCAGCTTCTCATGAAAAAGACGCCCGAAGCCGGCGGCGGCCGCATCGCCGTGAACGAGATACTCATCGGCAACAGCGCCGTCTCCGCCATCATCCGGGAAGGCGCCACGCAGAAACTTCAGGACGTCATCGTCGCGGGCAAAGGGCAGGGGATGCAATTCATGGACGACGCCATCTGGGAGCAGATGTTAAAGGGCGTCGTCTCGCCCCACGAGGCGTATATGAAAGCCATCGACAAAGCCCGCTTCCGTCTCTACCTGCCCGAAGAGGAGAAAGCGCTGGGCGACTCCAGCGGCGGTGTGGCGTAGCGGAGGCGAGATTGCAAGGGGGGCGTTGCGTTATAAAACCTCGGGCAGCAAGCGACCCGGGAGTTCGGATATCGGGACGCGCTCCTGCTTCATGCTGTCGCGGTGGCGGAGCGTCACGGTGTTGTGCAGTTCGGGGCCGCGTTCGCCGAGCGTGTCAAAATCGACCGTGACGCCGAACGGCGTGCCGGCCTCGTCCTGCCGCCGGTACCGGCGTCCGATGGCGCCCGTCTCGTCGTAGAAAACCAGCATGTGCGGCTTCAGGAGCGCCGTGATCTCGCGCGCTTTGGCGACGAGCAGTTCATTGTTTTTCAACAGCGGGAAGACGCCGCATTTTATCGGCGCCATCCGCGGGTGGAATCGCAGCACGGTGCGCGTCTCGGCCTTGCCTTTGTCGTCGGTCACGGTCTCCTCGTCGTAGGCGTTGCAGATGAGCGCAAGCACGGTGCGATCCACGCCCGCGCTCGGTTCGATGACGTGCGGCACGAAGCGCTGCTTCGTTTCCTCGTCGAAATAATCCATCGGCTTGCCGCTGAATTTCTGGTGCTGCGTCAGGTCGTAATCCGTGCGATACGCGACGCCCTCCAGCTCCTGGACGCCGAAGGGGAAATCGAATTCGATGTCGAACGTCCCTTTTGAATAGAAGGCGCGGTCCGCCGCCGCGATCTCGTGGACGTGCAGCTTCTCGCGCGGGATGCCGATGGCTTCGTAAAATTTAAGGCGCTCTTCCAGCCAGTAATCCAGCAGGCCGGGGCCTTGCTCGGGTTTGCAGAAATATTCCAGTTCCATCTGCTCGAATTCCCGCGAGCGGAAGGTGAAGTTTCTCGGGTTTATCTCGTTCCGGAACGCCTTGCCGACCTGCGCGATGCCGAAGGGGAGCTTCTTCCTGGAGACTTCGAGCACGTTCTTGAATTGCACGAAGATCGCCTGCGCCGTCTCCGGCCGCAGATAGGTGACCGCCGATTCATCCTCCGTCGCGCCGACGTAGGTCTTGAACATGAGGTTGAACGCCCGCGGCTCGGTCATGTCCCGGCTGCCGCAACTCGGGCATTGCTTCTGGCCGTCCTTCTCCGGCAGTTGATCCGCGCGGAAACGGCCCTTGCACACGCGGCAATCGACCATCGGGTCGCTAAAGGTCTCCTCGTGGCCGCTCGCTCTCCACACCTGGCGGTTCATGAGGATGGAGCCGTCCATGCCCACCACGTCATCGCGTTCCCGCGTCATCCTACGCCACCAGTAGTCCTTGAGATTCCGCTTCAACTCCGTGCCGAGCGGGCCGTAATCCCAGCAGCCGTTCAAGCCGCCATAGATCTCGCTCGACTGGAAGATGAATCCGCGCCGTTTGCACAGGCTCACGATTCTCTCCATGCGTTGGCCCCTGGTCATTGCCTCGCTCATAGGCCCGTAGGATTCCGCAATGCGCTTCCCGACGCAAGCCCCCGCATTTTTGGCGCGGAATACGCTATGGAAAGGGGGAGGCATCCCCTCCGCGAAGAATGCACGAATAAATCTATTGACAGGAAAAGGAAATTTCCTATGATGGCATCTATGGTCGCTATGATAAAAATAACGAAAACCTTCCTTGCAACATCTCTTCTCGTGTTGGCCGCCGGTTGCACGACAACCACCACCAAGACCGCGCAGAACAGTGCGCCGATGGCCCAGCCCCAAAACAGCCCAAGCACCGATCTCAGCTATACCAGGGGAACCCCGGATGGCGGTCTGGCGCCGGTCGCGGAAGCTCCCCATGCTTCCTCGTGGGGCAACACGTTTCTGGTGCGGTAATTTTAAAACGGCTTGTTTGTTGTTTCGCGAAGGGAGGCGGGTTTCCCGGCTCCCGACGCGCTGTACAGGCGCCGCCCCGGCGTATGAGCGATCCTAAATTTCCCACTCCCGAAGAGCTTCAGAAAAAGCTGACGGAATTCATGAAGTCCCAATTTGGGAATCAGGTTCAGCTTACCAGTTTCATCCAGCCCGAGACTTCCGAATCCGACCCCGAAGGCGAGGAGACCCCCGCCGCGAAAACGGATGTTTTCGAATTCAACCATCTGCCGCGCGACATCAAGGCTCACCTCGACCGCTTCGTCATCAAGCAGGATGAGGCCAAGAAAGTCCTCTCCATCGCCGTCTGCGACCATTATAACGCGGTCAAGTATTTCGCGGGCGATGACGGCTCCGCCAAATCCGCCGAATACGCCAAGCAGAATGTCATTCTCATCGGCCCCACGGGAGTCGGGAAGACCTACCTCATAAAGCATATAGCCGACCTCGTCGGCGTCCCGTTCGTGAAGGCCGACGCGACCAAATTCAGCGAGACCGGCTACGTCGGCGGCGATGTCGAGGATCTCGTCCGCGACCTGGTTCATAAAGCGGAGGGGGATGTTTCGCTGGCGCAGTACGGCATCATCTACATCGACGAGATCGACAAGATCGCTTCCTCCTCGGGCGGCCAGGGCCGCGATGTCAGCGGGCGCGGAGTGCAGACCACGCTCCTCAAGCTCATGGAGGAGACGGAAGTCCCCCTGCGCAACCCGATGGACATCCAGTCGCAGATACAGGCGGCGCTCGAACTCCAGAAAGGGAGCAAGTCCCGGCGCGAGACCATCAATACCCGGCACATCCTTTTCATCGTAAGCGGCGCGTTCGAAAAAATGCGGCCCTTGATAGAGAAACGCGTTCGCAACAGCCAGATCGGCTTTTCCTCCCACGGGGAAGCCGTGCCCGACAGCGAACTCTTCGCCCTCGCCTCGACGCGCGATTTCATCGAGTTCGGCCTCGAGCCGGAATTCATCGGGCGCCTTCCCGTGCGCGTGGTGTGCCAAGACCTGGTTGTGGACGATTTCTTCGAGATCATGAAGCGCTCGGAAGGGAGCATCATCCGGCAGTACGAGCGCGCCTTCCGGGCGTTTGGCATCGAAGTCTTTTTCGAGGAGGAGGCGCTGCATCTCATCGCCGGCCTTGCCGCCGAGGAAAAGACCGGCGCGCGCGGCCTGCTCACCGTCTGCGAGAAAATCCTGCGCGACTTCAAATACGAACTGCCCGGCTCGGGCGTCACCCACTTCGCGGTTGACCGGGCGCTCATCGAGCAATCCGCCGAGACGCTGAAAGCCCTCCTCACGGCTGGCGGCCGGGAAAAGGCGCGGGAGATGGGCGATATCGCCCGCGAATTCGTCCGCCGGTTCGCGGAAAAGAACGGCGGTCATATCGAGTTGAGCGAGGGCGCCGTGGCGAAGCTCATCGCCCGCGCGGAGCGGGAGGGGACACCCATGCGCGACCTGTGCGCGCGGCTGTTCAAGGATTATGAGTTCGGGCTGAAACTGCTGGGAAAGAACGACGAGGTCATCGTCCTATCCGAGGAAGCCATCGACGATCTCGACAAATTCCTCAGCGAATGGCTCGTAAAGACGTATCGCGGCCTCCCGCGCTAATGGGGATGGCTTGCGTTTCGCGCGTCCTTGACGCTAGATTCGGCCTGTGCGTTATCTAAGAGTTGCCCTGCTCTACGGCTTCGGCGCGGCCCTTGTCGTGGCCGGCTTGTATGCGTTGGGCCTCTTTCATCCGCTCGACCTGGCCCTCTGGAATTTCCTTGGACGCGCTTCCAATCCTCCCTCTCCCCGGCGTTCCGCCTGGCAATGCCTCCTCATCTTTTTTCTCGGCCTCTCCATCGCCTGGACGACGATCGACATACCCAGGCGTTCCCTGAAGATCGTCGTCGCGGTCGGCGCGCTGCTTCAGATGATCAGCATCGCGTGGGTGCTGAATTTCTACCGCGTCTTCTTCTCGCCCTTCGCCGGGATGCTCGCGGTCGCGCTCGCCTTTGGCGCCGGTTTCGTCTATTCGCGCAGCGAGGCGGGCAGGCGCAAGCGCATCGTGCGGCTCATGTTCAACGAGAGGATTTCCAAGAAAACCTTTTACACCCTTGTCAACTCCGACGCGCCGCTGAACTTCGAGGGCGAGATGCGCGAAGCCACCGTCATCGTCTGCGAAATATTCAATCACGACGAATTGATGGACAATCTTCCGGTCGCCGATTACGTGGCGATGACGAACTCCTTCCTCCGCAGCGGCGCCGATTTCCTGGTCGAGAAAGGCGGCTACCTGGATGAATGCGACGGGGAGAGCCTGCGCGTCATCTTCGGCACGCCCGTCCTGGACAAGGATCACGCCGCGAAAGCGTGCGAAGCGGGCCTGGAACTCGTCCGCCGCCTGGACGAGGTGAACCGCGAGTGCGAAATGCTGTGGCACGAACGCTTCGACTTTCGCATCGGCATCAATTCCGGCGAGATGGTCACCGCCGCCTACGGCTCGCGCCGGTTCGGGACATTCAGCGTCGCGGGCGAGTGCGTGGAATTCGCTCGCCGGCTCTGCGCGGCCAACGTCTTCTACGGCTCGAAGATATTGCTCGGCTCCGGCACGTTCGAGCTTGCGAGCGCGAGCATCGACGTGCGTCCCATCGAACTCATCCGCGGCCGCAGCGACCGCAGCCGCGAGGAAGTCTATGAACTGCTCGCCCTGAAAAACGTCCTTTCAGAAGAAGAACTGCACCGGCGCGACCTCTTCTGGAAAGGCGTTGTCTGCTACCGCGAACAACGGTGGAATGAAGCGCTGGACCACTTCCACTCCGCGTTGACGCTGAACGGCGCCGACGCCCCGCTGGCCTTTTATATCCGGCGCATCGAACATCTCCGCACCGGCACCCCCGCGCTGGAATGGGAGAGCGCCAGATTCCTGCGCTTCACGTGAAGCGCGTCGAGTACCCCGGCGCCATCAAGGCGCTCATCGGCCAACTCAAGCGCATGCCCGGCATAGGGCCGCGCAGCGCCGAGCGGATCGCGCTCTGGCTGGTTCTCTCCCGGGACGCCAAACCGCGGGAAATCGCCGAAGCCATCGGCGAAAGCGCGCGCATCACCCCTTGTTCGAAGTGCGGCTTCTTCGCGGAAGAAGCGCTCTGCGAAATCTGCCGCGATGACAGCCGTTCGCCGGAACTCCTCTGTATCGTCGAGCAGCCCACGGACATCCTGCCGCTGGAACGCACCGGCATGTTTCGCGGCCTGTACCACTCCCTGGGCGGGCGCATCTCGCCCTTGGATCACATCGGCCCGGAAAACCTCCGCATCGACGCCCTCCTCAACCGGGTCAAAACCGAAGCGCCCGAGGAAATCATCCTCGCCCTGGGCGGCGACGTGGAAGGCGAAGCCACCGCCAACTACCTCGCCGAATTGCTGGAGCAACACCCGGTCGCCCTTACGCGCATCGCGCAAGGCCTCCCCGCCGGCGCCGGCCTGGAATCCGCGGACGAACTGACCCTTAGCCGCGCCCTGAGCGGCAGGACAAAAATGAAAATGCCCAAGTTTGGATAGTCTAGAAGCCAATTACGGTGAGACCGTTGACTCGGGTGAACTCATCCGTGTTGTTCGTAACGATGGAAGCGCCGCGAACAAGGGCGGTGGCTGCAATCCAAAGGTCGTTGGTTCCGATAAGTCTGCCGCTTGCAGCCAGGGAGCGATAAATCTCTCCATATTGCCAGGAGATGTCGAGGCTCCAGGGAATGATGGCGAACGGTCGGCAGAGGCGTTTCCAGTCTGCGAGAGCGGCGACCGACCGGCCGCAGGCGAGTTCCCCCGCGATAGTGAAGGTAATGTAAAACGTGTCCTGCGAATGAGCGGAAAGGAAAGCATCGGCCCGCCCGGGAATACGGCGTTTGGCCTCGCGTTCCGCCGCGATCACGAAATTGCTGTCGAGGATCACGCCCATGGGTCGTCGGGCGGCGAATCCGTTTGGGCGGCTTCCTCTATCGAGTCGAGGTAAGCGTTCGAAACGCCGCTGCCGCCCGCGCGGAAATACGACAGGAGATTTGCGCCGGTGGGAGGCGAGTCGGGGAAGACGGCGCGTCGAACCACTGCCGAGAACGATTCGCCCGGCCGCTTGGAGGAACGAAGCCTTTCGTAAGCATCCAATTCTAGAGTGATCGTTTTGGTGGCCATGCACGAAATATGCACGAAAATCGCCTGGAATCAAGACCGCCAATGACAGGCCAAGCTGTCAGAGAGGATTGCGTTTGTTGTGGAATGAGCGTATAACCACTCGATGTCCTGCGTGAAGATCGACCCGGCGCTCCACCAGCAGCGAAAGCCGGAATGGATAAAAGTCCGGCTCCCCTCCAGCCCGGTTTTCTTTTCCACCAAGGCGCTCATTTCCGATCTGCGGCTCCATACGGTATGCGAGGAGGCTCAATGCCCGAACCGCTGGGAATGCTGGAGCCAGGGGACGGCCACTTTCATGATCGCGGGCGACCGCTGCACCCGCGCTTGCGGCTTCTGCGCCGTCGCGACGGCCAAGCCTTTCGCCCTGGAGGAGGATGAACCGCAACGCGTCGCCGAGGCCGTGCGCCGGATGAACCTGAAGCACGTCGTCATCACCGCCGTGGCGCGGGATGACGTCAAGGACGGCGGCGCCGATCATTTTGCGCGGACGATCCAGGCCGTCCGCGACATGGACACGAACATCGTTATCGAGGTTCTTGTCCCGGATTTCAACGGGCGGGAAGAGTCGCTCCAAGCCGTGGCGGATGCGGCGCCCCATATCTTCAATCATAACGTCGAAACGGTGGAGCGGCTTACTCCGCTCGTCCGCTCCAGGGCCAAATACCGGCTTTCGCTCGATGTCCTGCGCCGGGCAAAGGAGATTTCTTCAAAGCTGGTGACGAAGAGCGGCGTGATGCTCGGCCTGGGCGAGAGCGAGCCCGAGCTTTTCCAGACGATGGATGACCTTCGCGAGGCGGGCTGCCAGGTTCTCACGATGGGCCAGTATCTGCGGCCTTCCCCCCGGCATCTGCCGGTGGTCGAGTATATCCACCCGGAGCGGTTCGCACACTACGGAGAGATCGCCCGCTCCAAGGGGTTCGATCACGTCTCCTCGGGGCCGCTCGTGCGCAGTTCCTACCACGCGAGCGATTTCCATCCCGTCCCCAGATGACTCCTGCCCTGGCGGCGGCGGCGGACCGTTCCAATGTCGCCGCGCTCATCCCCGCGTTCCTCGAGGAGGCGTTCATAGGCGAGATCGTCCGCCGCGCCCTGCTTCAGCTCGATCACGTCTTCGTGATCGACGACGGTTCCCCGGACGCCACCGCCGCCAGGGCGGAAGCCGCCGGCGCGGTGGTCATCCGGCACGGTTCCAATCGCGGCAAAGGGGCGGCCATCAAAACCGGGTTGCGGGAGATCGCCGCGAGCCGGTTTCTCTATTGCCTGGTTCTTGACGGCGACGGCCAGCATCTGCCCGAGGAGATACCCCGTTTCCTTGAGGCCGCGAATCGCTCCGGCTCGCACCTGCTCGTCGGCAATCGCATGAGCGACACGAAGGCCATGCCCTTTGTGCGGAAGCTGACGAACAGCTTCATGTCCAGCCAGATAAGCCGCCTTTGCGGCCAGCCGATCCCGGATACGCAATGCGGTTTCCGCATGATCCATTCCGAGCTCGCCCCGCATCTCGACTGTCCCAGCAACGCCTATGAATACGAGACCGAGATGCTCCTCATCGCGGCGCGGCGCGGCTTCCGCATCGCGCCCGTCCCCATCACGACCGTCTATGGCGATGAGAAGAGCAAGATTCATCCGGTGCGGGATACGCTCCGTTTCTTCCGGCTGATAAATCGATACCGCCGTGAGCAATAGCAGGCTGGCGCTGGCGTTGTTCCTCCTTGCCGTCTGCGCGCGCGCCGGGGAGGTCGAGCGCCTGGCCGTCGAACTGGATCGCGCGGAGAAAAAGGCCGCCTACAGCGAATGGCTTTACACGGAAGGCGTGCTCGCGAAGTCGGAGGCGGAGCAGACAAAGCTGCTGGTTTTTCGGTTGAAGAACGACCTCGCCGCCGCCCGGCTGGAGGAAGCGCAAAAGACCGGGAAGGATGAGGCCGCGGCGAAGGAGGCAGCGGACGCCGCCTCGCGGGAATGGAAGCGCGCGGAACTCGACGCCGCGCTCCTGAACCTGAAACGCCAGCGAACCCTTTACGCGAAGGGCGTCGTCCCCCGGTCGGACGTGAGGCGCGCCGAAGAAGCCGTCGCCGCTCTCCAGGCAAAGTAGATGCTCGTCCTGCGAGACCTCGTAAAGCGTTATGGCGGGGTCGAGGCCGTGCGCGGCGTGAGCTTCGAAGTGGCGCCCGGAGAAATCTTCGGCCTGCTCGGGCCGAACGGGGCGGGGAAGACCTCCATCCTCGAATGCGCCATCGGCCTGCGGCAGCCGGACGGCGGCTCCGTGCGGGTCTGCGGCCTTGCGCCCGCGGACGCGAAGGAGCGGATCGGCGCCGTCCTGCAAGCGACGGCCTTGCACGACAAGATCACGCCGCGCGAGGCATTGCGGCTCTTCGGCTCCTTCTATTCCAGGCATGCCGACTATGAAGCATTGCTCCGGCGATTTGCGCTGATGGAAAAAGCGGACGCCCCGTTCGACTCGCTCTCCGGCGGGCAGCGGCAGCGCATCGCCCTGGCTCTCGCGTTCGTGAACGAGCCGGAGATGGTATTCCTCGATGAACCGACTGCCGGCCTCGACCCGCGAGCCAGGCGCGAACTTCACAAAACGATCCTGCAAACGCGGGCGGAAGGCCGCGCGGTCTTCCTCACCACGCATTCCATCGAGGAAGCGGAGATTCTCTGCGACCGCATCGCCATCCTCCACCGGGGGCGCATCGCGGCGCTGGGAAACACGGCGGAACTCAGGAAGCCTTCGCTCGAAGAATTGTTCCTCCAGTTAACGGAAGGCGGCGGGTGAACGCCTGTCATCTGCTCCTCACGTTGCGGCTGAATTTCCGCGCCGCGCAGCCGATCCTTTACGGCTATCTCGTCCCGATATTTTTCCTGGCGGCGTTTGCGGGAGTCTTCGCTTCGCCGGCGAACGAGATGGGGCAGCTTCTCACCATCACCGTCCTGGGCGGCGCCTGCTTCGGCATGCCCACCGCCATCGTCGCCGAACGCGAGCGCGGCGTCTGGCGGCGGTACCGGCTGCTGCCCGCGGCGACCGCGAGCCTGATCCTGAGCGTCATGACCGCGCGCTATCTGCTCGTCCTCAGCGCCGCGGCGATCCAGATCGTCCTCGCCCGCTGCATTTACGGCGCGCCGTTTCCCGCGCATCCCTTTGAACTGGCCGTCGCGTTCACCCTCGTCTGTTTCGCCTTTCTTGGCATGGGCCTGATTATCGCTATGGCGGCCGATACCGTGCCGGCCGTGCAAGCGCTTGGGCAGGCGATCTTCCTGCCGATGATCCTCATAGGCGGCGTCGGCGTCCCCCTGCGCGCTCTGCCGCCCTGGGCCTGGCATGCGGCGTCGTTCTTTCCCGGGCGCTATGCCGTGGACGCGATGCAGGCGTGCATCAGGGGCGGCGGTCTGGCGGCGGCGCGGTTCGATCTTGTCGCGCTCACGGTCATCGGCGCGGCGGCCTGCGCGTGCGGCGCGATGATCTTTCGCTGGGATTCCGAGCAAAAACTGACCGGTCGCGCGAAGCTTTGGGCGTTTGCGTCCTTGCTGGCCTGGGCCGCGGTGGGGCTGGCCGCCGGACCGATTACGGAAGCCGATTTGCACTCCATCAGCTTTGAAAATCTGCCCGATGACAACGGCGTCGTAGCGCCGTTCGCCGCCGGTCTCGACAACCTCGACGCAACCAGCGTTGGGCGGCTCGCAACCATCCAAAAAAAACTGGATGACTGGAAACCGGACAGGGAAAAGGAGATCATCCAGCGCGTGCGGAATGATCTCTGCGTCTGCGCCATTCCCGATTTGATGGAAGACCCGCTCGAAGCGGAGATTCCGTATGTCGTCTTCGAAAGATTGAAGAGGGAAACGCCGCGCGAGGAACTCAGGAAGGCGCTTGGCTGGATCATCCTTCATCCCGACGGCGGGAGCATTGTGGCGAGCATCCCGGACCTCGGGCAGGCAAAACCGGAGAAGGTCCGGGAACGCTCCGTCCTCTATGCGAAGAAATTTCTGTTGAGGCTGATGTGATGCGCGTCCTCTTCGCTCCCGACTGGCGCGGCGGCGCGCCGTACCAGCGCCTGCTTGCCGAGGCTCTGGCCGAACAGGGGGTCGAGGCGGCGTTCCTTTCCACGTACCGGCGCGGGTTTCCGCTGGCGCGGACGCGCGATCCCGCGGACGTGCTGCATCTGCATTGGCCGGACGCCTACTATCCGCAAAAGAATGACGCGTTCGACGGCTTCCGCAGGGCGCGCTTCTTCGCCGACATCCTGCTGGCCACGAGGAATCGCCCCCTCGTTCTCACCGCGCACAACCTTTACCCGCACAACCGTCTCGACCAATCCTTCATCCGGTTCAACACGCGCGTCGGCTATCGGCGCGCGGCGGCCGTCATCGCGCATTCTGAAAACGCCGCGCGCGAACTCGTCGAGACATTCGATCTGCCGCCGGCGAAGTGCCATGTCATCCCGCACGGGGACCTCTCCGTCGCGATGGGCGAGCCGGTTCCCCGCGAGGAAGCGCGGCGGCAACTCGGTCTGGGCGGAGAGAAACTCGGCCTTATGTTTGGCGCGATTGAACCGTACAAGGGCATCGAAGACGTCATCGCCCAGTGGCATGCCGGAAACCTGGCGGTCGTCGGCAAGCCGATCTCTGAAGAATACGGGGCGCGCATCGCGGGCCTTGCAAATCCCCGGGTCGCGGTGCATCTCGGCTGGCTCTCCGACGAACGCCTGCGTCTCTGGTTGAGCGCCGCGGATTGCGTTCTCTTCAACTACCGGGCCATCTTCACTTCGGGAGCGGCGTGCCTGGCGCGTTCCTTCGGCATCCCCCTGCTTATTCCGGAGCGGCTGAAAACCGTCGATCTTGACGAGCCGAACGCGCTGGTCTTCCGCTTCGGGAACGAAGGGTTTGGCGCTCAACTGGAGCGCGCATTCCAGACGCCTCCCGATTTCGCCTCCGCGCGTCCCTGGCGGGAAAAATGCGCGTGGGGCGCGGTCGCGAAGCAAACGGCGGCGGTTTACACGCAAGTCGCCGGGCGATACAATTCCCCCGCATGAAAGTCGTCATCTTATGCGGCGGGCGCGGCACGCGCTTGCGCGAGGAAACGGAATTCCGCCCCAAGCCGATGGTGCCAATCGGCGGGTACCCGATCCTGTGGCACATCATGAAGATATACGCCCACCACGGGCACAAGGACTTCATCCTCTGCCTCGGGTACAAGGGGGAACTCATCAAGGAATACTTCCGCAACTACCTTTGGAACACGTGCGATGTGACCCTTTCGCTTGGCCGCGCCGCGACGATCCAATACCACGGCGGACACGGGGAGGAAGACTGGAACGTCACCCTGGCCGAGACCGGCCTTGATTCGATGACCGCCTCCCGCGTCAAGCGCATCCGGCGATATGTCCCCGCGGGAGAGCCGTTTCTCCTGACGTACGGAGACGGCCTCGCGGATATTGACGTGAAGCGTTCCATCGACGAACACCGGAAATGCGGGAAGATATGCACCATCTCCGCCATGCATCCCACCGGGCGCTTCGGCTGGCTGTCCATTGACCCCGAGGGCGCCATCCACACCTTCAATGAAAAGCCGCGGATCGAGGAGAGCTACGTGAACGGCGGCTTCATGGTATGCGACCACCGCATGTTCGATTACCTGCCGGACGACCCGAAAGTCATGCTCGAGCAGGAGCCGATCATCTCCCTGGCGCGCGACGGCCAGCTCCACTCCTTCAAGCACGAAGGGTTCTGGCAACCGATGGACACCTACCAGGAGACGCAGTATCTCAACAAGCTCTGGTCGGAGGGCCGGGCCGCATGGAAGGTGTGGTAAGCGCGGCGAACGGAAACTCCGAGAAAACCTCCGCCAGGCGGATCGACTCCATTTCACGGCCCGTGAAAATATCGCGCAGCGCGCCGTTCCAGTTGACGGCGGTGTCGCCCCACGCTTCGCCCAGCGGCGGGGAGCCGACGCGCGCGGTGAGGCGCGGCGCCAGGACGACCAGGCGCAGACCCTGCCATTCGCGCTTGAAGGCGATGCAGCATTCCTTGTATCGGCCCGTGACTTCGAGCGGGACATAATCGCCCTTCGCGAACAGATCGGGGTGTTCCCTGCGCAAGTTAAGAAGCGTCCGCGTGACGAAGAACTTGTTTCCCGAGGGGCGCGTTGAGTAATCGACCGGGCGGCGGTTGTCGGGATCGACGAGGCTGAAGTCCCAGGTTTCATTCCCCTGGTAGATGTCCGGCACGCCGGGCGCCGTGCATTTCAGGATGACTTGCGAGAGCGAGTTGATGACGCCGAGCGCGGCGATCCGCTCCGCCACGGGCTGGAACAATGTCAGGAACCGGCCGCCCGGTTTCAGGATTTTCTCCACGAAGTTTCGCACCGCTTCGTCCCACGCTTCGTTCGGCTGGATCCAACTGCTGTTGATCTTGGCCTCCTTGATCGCCTTTGTCATGTAATCCTGGATGCGGCTTGTTTCCGCGGGCCAGACGCAGAGGAGCGTTTGGTACAGCAGGTATTCCTCGTTCGCGTCGGGCGCGGGCCGCCCCTCGATGTCGCGTTTGTGCCGGCGGTTTGCGCTTCTCCATTTTTGGACGGCGCGCCGCCACTCGACCGGTATTTCCGAGAGGGCGGCGGCGCGCGCGCGGGCGTCTTCGCTCCGTTTCGTGTCGTGGGTCGAGGTCGCCAGCATCGCATGCGGCCATTCCGCCAGCCGGTCGAGACATTGGCGGTGGAACGTTTCGGCTGAAGACCCGAACCGTTGCGGCTCGCCGCCGACTTCATTCAACGCGACGAGCCGGTTGTAGATGTAGAACGCGGTGTCCTCGAGGCCCTTCGCGATGATCGGGCCGGTGCACTGCTGGAATTTCATGACGAACACGACGTGCTCGCGGCGCGCTTCTTCGTCGATGTTCTCGGGAAACTTCATCAGGAGGATGTCGCGCAAAAAGTCGAATACGGAGACCTCGATGGCCGGGTTGCGCCGCTTGGCCGCGGCCACCGCGCGGAAGATCACCTGCCGGTCGTCCTCGGTCGCTTCCCTGCCGGGTTCGAGGTAGGTGCGATAGACGGGAAAGCAGGCGATGACTTCGCGGACGGCGGCGGTCAGGGCGTTGAGCGTAAAGTCGCGGTGCCAGCGGTTTTTCTCTGAAATCCTGTCGAGCATCGAGCCGAGGACGTTGATCTCGCTGGCGAGCGAGAGCCGCATGGTCAGTCGCTTTTTGTCATAGACGAGGTCGTCGAAACGGATCGTCTCGCCGAGGAACCGCCGGTACGTCTCCGACAGCATCTTCTCCGCCGAGGCATCGACGAGGAGTTGCGTCACCTGGTTGGTGAAGTCGTACCCGGTGGTTCCATGCACGGCCCAATCTTTCCGGAGCCGCTCGCCGCCGGTCAGGATTTTCTCGACCAGCAGGTAAATTCCGCCGGACCGCTGTTGCAGTTTTTCGAAATATTCCCGGGGGTTCCAGAGGCCGTCCACGTGGTCGATGCGAAGTCCGTTCACCGCGCCCGAGCCGATCAGTTCGAGGAGGAGCTTGTGCGCCGCGTCGAAGACCTCGTCCCGCTCCATGTGGATCGCGGCGAGCGCGTTGATGTCGAAGAAGCGGCGGTAGTTGATCTCCTCCGCGGCGACGCGCCAGTAGCTCAGCCGGTACGGCTGCGCGGTTAGGAGCGCATCCAGCTTGTCGAAGCTGCGCGCGTCTCCGGGCTGGCCGCGCAAGGTTTGCAGAGCCTTGTCGATGGACTCGCGCACGGCGGGGTGCTCGTTGCAGAGGCTGTCCAGGCGCCGCTTCGCCACTTCCTTTTCGCGGGCGCGCTCGGTGACTTTCTCCGGGGAATCATCCTCGCGCGCGGGCAGATGCTCGATGGCCGTAAGGATGCTTTGCATTTCCATCACCGCGGGCGCGGGGAGAGCGGGCGTTTCGAGCGTGTCTTTCAGGATGACCCCGCAAGCTCGGGGCGCGAGCGGAAACCGGTTTTCAAAATACTTCACGAAGAACGCGCCCTTCTCGAACTCGACCTGGAATTCCCCGCGTTCGAGGACGCGCCCGTACTGGTCGCCGAGGATCGGGAGCAGGACTTTGCCGTCCAGGTCTTTCTTCAGCGGATGCCAGTCGATGTCGAAGAACGGCGCGTAAGCCGAGCTTTGGCCGTTTTCGAGAACGTCCATCCACCAGCGGTTGAGAGCGCCGATGCCCATGTGGTTCGGGACGAAATCGACGATGTGCCCCATGTTGAAGCGGTGCAGTTCGGCGATGAACCCATCATACTCCTCGCGCGAGCCGACGGCGGGGCTTAGCAGATTATGATCGGCGATGTCGTAGCCGTGGGGGCTTTCGCTCGCGGTCTGGAAATAGGGCGACGCGTAGCAATGGCTTATGCCCAGATCGTGCAGATACGGGACGATGTCGCGCGCGCGGCGGAAGGTGAAATCCTTGTTGAACTGGAGCCGGTAAGTCGCCGTGGGAACGGAGGGAGGCTCGTTCATTGGGGAGAATCCAGGACGAGGACTTCGGGCTTTTTGAAATCGACGCGTTGCGTTTCGGGTTCGAAGCTCTCCGCCAGCGCGCCGCCGAATCGGCTTTCATTGCTCGAAAGGACCCGCCGCCACTTGCGGCCGCCCGGGAGTTTGCAAATCCACTCCTCGCAAAGGGCCCCGCCGCCGCCGCCGTCGGGATCGAAAAGCACGAGCCAGTCGCCTTCCGGCGCATGGAAACGGAGCGCGCCCGCGCCGAAGGAGAGTTCCTCCAGCCGCCACGTCTCGCGCGATTCCGGCCGGAAGACGGCGTGCGTGTTCCGCAGGCGGAGGAAGGCGCGGTACAGATCGAACACCTCCCGTTTCTCGAATTTCCTGAGTTCCGTCCAATCCAGCTTCGAGTCGAGGAAAGTCTTCTCCGCCTGCGGATCGGGGATCAGCGCGAGAATCTCCTTGTCCTGGAACGCGGAGAATTCCTTGAATTCATTCCGCCTGCCTTTCGTGACCAGCGCCCCGAGTTTCTCATTGTGATCGGTGAAAAACTGGAACGGCGCGCTCGCGGCCCATTCCTGGCCCATGAAGAACATCGGCGTGTACGGCGTCAGGCAGAGCAGCGCGGACGCGGCGCGGTATTCCTCCGGGGTGACGGACTGGCTGAGCCGGTCGCCGAACGCGCGGTTGCCCACCTGGTCGTGGTTCGAGATGCAATGGACGAATTTGCGCGGGGCGATGTGCCTGCACTCCGTGCCGCGGTTCGCTTTCTGGTGCGCGGAATATTGGCCGCGAAAAAGCCACCCGTAGCGCAAGGTCTCGATCAACTGCCGCCGCGTGCCGTCGAAGTCCTCGAAATACGATTCCGCCTCGCCCGTGTGCAGGACGCGGACGGCGTGGTGGAAATCGTCCGACCAGACGCCGTCGAAGCCGTAGCCGTTTTCCTTGGGCGACAGGATGAGGCGCGCCTCGTTCCGCGCATCCTCGGCGATGGCGAAGCCGCCGTGGTCGTGGATGGCTTCGACGATCTCCTCGAGAATGTGCCGCGGCGAGTCGTCGCGGATGGCGTGCGTGGCGTCGAGCCGGAAACCGTCGATATGGAATTCCTCCATCCAGTAAACGGGATTGCACACAAACAAGGCGCGGACGGGGCCGGAATGGAAATTGAAGGAATCGCCCCACGGCGTTTTCTTGTCGTTGTCAAAATAATGCGAGCTGTACGCGCCGAGATAATTGCCGTCCGGCCCGAGATGGTTGTAAACGACGTCCAGGATCACCGCGAGACCCGCCTGGTGCGCGGCGTCGACGAGCGCGCGCAGGTCGTCGGGATGTCCGTACGCGCGGGCGGGCGCGTAGAGAGCCACGCCGTCGTAACCCCAGTTTCGCTCGCCGGGGAAATCGGCGATAGGCATCAACTCGACGGCGTTGACTCCCAGTTCGCGCAAATGCTCCAGCTTGTCGATGGCCGCAAGAAAGGTCCCCTCCCGCGTGAACGCGCCCGCGTGAAGCTCGTAGATGGAAAGGTCGCGGAACGACGGGCGTTTCCAGCCGCCGTCCCGCCAGCCATAAGCGGCGGGGTCGATGACCATGGAAGGCCCGTGAACGCCTTGCGGCTGCCAGCGCGAGGCGGGGTCGGGGAAGGCGCCCTTGCCTTCGACGCGGAATTTGTAGAGATCGCCGCTCCGGCCCGCGGGGTCGATGCCGTGGTGGTAACCCGCCGCGTCCAGCGCGAGCGGCGCGACCCTTTCCTCGCCCGACTCCGCGGCCTTTACCTCGACGGACAGGCGCGCATTCTCCGGCGACCAAACCCGGTAGCGAACCCCGCCTTCAAAAAGATCAGCGCCTTGCGGAAGAAGCTCTTTTTTCACGCGCCTTCTCCTTCAGTTTCGCCTGCCGCTTTTTCCACGACTCCGCGCGCGCGTGCGCGTCCGCGCCGCCGCTCAACTTCAGCAGACAGAGGGAGCGCGCTTCCACAGGGAGATCGTCGCCCGCCGCGCACAGGTTGGTCGTTTCCAGGAAACCTTCCTCCAGCCGCGTATCGAGCAGCAATTCCCAGCGGACGTCCTCCTCGCCCGGCAGCGAGAAGTCGACCGGCTCGTGGTGCGCGTTGAAGAGGAAGAGAAAGGTGTCGTCGTGGATGGGGTCGCCCTTGTAATCCCTCACGTCCATGGAATCGCCGCTCAGCATCATCGCCACGCAGCGGATGTGGGGAGCGTTCCATTCGTCGTCGGTCATCTCCGTGCCGCCGGTCGCGAACCACATGATGTCCTTGATCTCGGAACCGCGTATCTTGCGGCCCTGGAAAAATTTCGGCCTGCGGAAGACGGGATGCTCGCGCCGCAGATGGATGAGCCTGGTGGTGTAATCGAGAAGCCGCCGGGAGTTCTCGTCGAGATCCCAGTTCAGCCAGCTCAATGCGTTGTTCTGGCAATAGCAGTTGTTGTTGCCCTGCTGGGTGCGGCCCGATTCGTCGCCGCCGCAAAGCATCGGCACGCCCTGGGAAAGGAGAAGCGTGGCGAGGAAATTCCGCCGCTGGCGCCGGCGCAGCCCGGAGATTTCAGGGTCGTCGGTGGCGCCTTCCTCGCCGCAGTTCCAGGAGTTGTTGTTGTTGTCGCCGTCCTGGTTGTTTTCGCCGTTGGCTTCGTTGTGTTTTTCGTTGTAGCTGACGAGATCGTTCAAAGTGAACCCGTCGTGCGAGGTGATGAAGTTGATGCTGGCGTAGGGGCGTTTGCCCGTCGTCTGGTACAAGTCCGGGCTGCCGGTCAGGCGGTACGCGAGTTCGCCCACGTGCCCTTCGTCGCCCTTCCAGTAACGCCGCACGGCGTCGCGATACTTGCCGTTCCATTCGGCCCATAGGACGGGGAAATTGCCGACCTGGTAGCCGCCTTCGCCAACGTCCCACGGCTCGGCGATCAGCTTCACCTGGGAGATGATCGGGTCCTGGTGGATGATGTCGAAGAAGGCGGAGAGCTTGCTGACCGCATGCAACTCCCGCGCGAGCGTGGCGGCGAGGTCGAACCGGAAGCCGTCCACGCGCATCTCCGTGACCCAATGGCGGAGGCTGTCCATGATGAGCTGGAGCGTGCGCGGGTGCATGACGTTGAGCGAGTTTCCCGTGCCCGTGTAATCCATGTAATAGCGCGGCGTCTCCGCGACGAGCCGGTAGTACGCGGCGTTGTCGATGCCCCGGAAACAAAGCGTCGGCCCGAGGTGGTTGCCTTCCGCGGTATGGTTGTAGACGACGTCCAGGATGACCTCGATGCCCGCCGCGTGCAGGTTCCGCACCATCTCCTTGAATTCCCTTACCTGCCCGCCGGCGACTCCGTCGCCGCTGTAGCCGGATTCCGGCGCGAAGTAGCCGATGGTGTTGTAGCCCCAGTAATTCTCGAGCTTTTTGTCCACGAGCATCTTGTCGTTTACGTATTGGTGCACCGGCAGCAGCTCGACGGCGGTGACGCCGAGCTTCTTGAAATAGTCAATGGCGAACGTGCTCCCCACCGCCGCGTACGTGCCGCGTATCTCCTCCGGGATGTGCGGACAGAGTTTCGAAAACCCGCGCACGTGCACTTCGTAGATGATCGACTCATCCAGCGGCGTCAGCGGCGCTTTGTCCGCCCCCCAATCAAAGGAAGTGTCGACGACCACCGACTTCGGCACGCCCCAGGCGTCGTCGCGGGTGTCGCGCACCAGGTCTTCCTCCTCGCCGCCGATCGGGTAACCGAACATCTCGTCGCTCCAGTCGATCTTCCCGGCGATCGCCTTCGCATAGGGGTCGATGAGCAATTTCGAGGCGTTGAAGCGGTGGCCCTCCTCGGGTTCGTACGGGCCGTAAACGCGGTAGCCGTAGAGCTGCCCGGGCCGGACATCGGGCAGGAAGACGTGCCATACCTGGTCGGACTGCTCGCTTATATGGATGCGGACCTGCTCGGTCTGGGCGTCCGGGCTGTCGAAGAGGCAGAGATCGACTCCGGTCGCGTTCTCGGAATAGAGCGCGAAGTTGACTCCGTTGCCGAGCCAGGTGGCTCCAAGCGGATAAGGTTTTCCAAGCCAGACTTTAAACGGTTTCATTTTGCGAGGGATTCGTTTGTTGGGCCGGGAATGGGCGTGTTATTATATTGCCGCCACGTCTTTAGAAGCTCGGCCCGGTTTCCGGCTTCCGGTTTATTGCCGCCGCGTTTCGCCCGGCGGATCGAACGGTACAGCCGCGCGGTGGGGTTCCATTGATGCATGAGCGCGGAAACCAGCCCGAAAGGAAAATTCGAGCGGGCGCGTTTCATCCAATAGCCGAGGCGCTCTTCCGGGCGCGGGAAAAATTCGGTGTCGTGGATGAAGGCGTCTCTTTCTCCCGCGGGGACATCGGGGGTGTAGTAATAGAAATTCAGCGCCCGCCTCGCCATGCCGGCGGGCAGATGCACGTCGGAGATGCCGTGGTACGCGCGCCCGGTGTTTTCAAAGATAACGCAGCGGTTGAAGAGAGGTTCTATCGACGTCGCGCGCCGGATGCGCTTGTCCCAGAGTTCCAGCGCGCCGCCGTATTCCGGCCGCCACTCCCGGTTAAAGTAGAGCAGCAGGATGAGGCGCGGATAGAAGAACCCGTTCGGATGCCGGTTGCGATCCAGGTGGATGCGATGGATCCCATCGTCATACGCCGCCAGCAATCCCGAGCCGATATAGTCCGGGTCGCAAAGAAGGGGCTCCTTTTCACCGCACAACTCCGCCGCCCAAGTCCTCCATTCCAGCGAATGAAGGAAGGCGAACATGGCTCCCAGAGAGGGTTTCGCGGCGTAACGCTCATCCCGCGGGCTGATCTGGAAACCCTTTAACACCGCCAGGTCGCCGCCGTGCTGCCGCATCTCCCCCGGGCGCGGGAATTCCTCCAGGATCGTGCGGGCCAGCGCGGGATCGAGAAAGTCGTCGATGATCACATGCCGGAAAGGGGCCGCCCGGGAAAAGGCTTCCTTCAGGCGCGGCAGCGAGGCGTTTAGTTCGCCCTGCGTCATTTTTTTTCTAGCGCGAAATGTCCGTCTGGCTCAGGACGCGAAAACCGTGGCTGCGCAGGACGGCGGTCGCGCAATCGTTATCCTCGACGTGCAAGGCGAGGGCCGCGTTTCCGCGCGGGCGCGAGAGGAGGGAATAACTGCCGTGGATATTCACCTCGGCCATCAGGAGCGCGGCGAGCAGCTTGCCCAGTTCCGTGGCGCCTTCCTTCATCTCCACCACCACGAACTCCGTCAGCGAAAAAGGGATGTCGTGTATCCCGAACAAATCCCGCACCCGCTCCGGATCGCTCACGACGATCCGCACGATGGCAGAATCCGCCGAGTCCTGCACATTGAGGGCCAGGACGTGGACGCTGTGCTCGTTCAGGAGTTTTACGATGTCGAGCAAAGCGCCGACCTTGTTTTTCAGGAACACCGAGAATTGCTTGACCCTTGGGCCGTCGGCCTTCGTGGTCGTCCTGGCGGTTTCGGTTGCCATTTTTTTTTATTTATACGAATAGCTGAATGAAAAGGAGGCGGCGTCCCCTTTGGTCTCCTGGATGCGCACAAAATACGCCCCGCTGACCGCGGGCGCAAAGCCGGCGGCCGCTTTCGGGCCGTCGTCGCCCTTCGCCTCCTCCTGGTACGGTTCGCTCTTCATCAAGGCGCCCGTCTCGTCGAAGACGCTCAGGGAAAGCTTCTTCGCCTGGCGGGAAGCCCCGGCCGAAAACCAATACTGGTTCCCCGCATAAAGATGAACCTGGACGAGGAGGCTCGCCTTGGGCTGGATGGCGCCCGTCCAGTTGCCGTCCCGCAGCTTGAAGCCGTCGTTGGAAAAGGCTCCGGCAAGCGCCATGAGCGTCTTGCGCGCGGCGGCCTCGTCGTCGGTCGCGCCCGGCGCCGCCCCCGCGAGCAGCGCGCCAAAAAGGAGAGAGAGGATCGCGGTTCTCATTCTTTCTTTCCCGCGATGTCTTTTTCCAGCGCGCTCGCCGCGTCATTGAGTTTCTTCACGTCGCCGAGGGCCGCCGACTTGTCGCGCGGGAAGGAGACGAGCGACTCCATCCGCTCCAGCTCGCGATTCACTTTCCCGACGAGCGGATCGTCCCGCACCTTGCCGGAAAGGGCGCCGATCTTACCGCGCAGATAGGCGACAAGCGCGGGCTGGCGCAGGAGTTTGGCGTTCTCCGGCGTGTAGTTTTTCGCGATCCAGGAACTGACCGCCTCCGCGCCGCGAATCCAGCCTCCCAGGCTTACCAACGCCACGAGGTCGTCGTCGTGCTGTTCCTCCATCGCCATTTTCACTTCGTTCTGCGTCGCCTCCAGCTCCTCCCTCAGCGCGCTCCATTCGTTATTCTCCGCGAATTCCGTGATGCTGCCGCCGCGGCTCAGGATATTCTGGCTGACCCCCAGGCCCTTCGCGAGCGTCTCGATGTCCTTGCCGATGTTCTTGACCTGCTGGCTGTCCTCCGCCTCGACCGCGATGTAGCCGTCGGCGACCAGCCCCCCGAGATTCAGCGCGATCTGCGGGCGGCTCGAAAACGCCATATCGAGCGGCTTCCTGTACTGGCCCTGCCAGTTCGGCTTGCCGATCTTGTTTATCGCCGCGAAGAGTTCGCCCGGCGTCGGGACGGTGACGGAGTCGACCCTTGTCGCCGCCGCGATCTGCTCCGGCGTGAGGCGGGAATCGGAAGCGGCCCGCGCGGCAGGGAGGACGCCAATCGCGAGGACGGCTGCGAGGATGCGGATGAACATCGCCCCATCCATAGCCCAAAGGCGGAGGCGTTGTCAGCCAAGATTTTTCCCGCCAAAAACCTGGAACGCCAGCGGGATGGAACTGGCCGCTCCGATCAGGAACATCGTCCAGCCGACCGCCTTGCGCTGTTCCTGGTCAAGCCTGTCCGCGAGGATCAGCGCGAGCCCTCCCGCCAGCACGGCCCGCGTCGCGATGACCAGGCCAAACACAGGAAGAGTCACCGAGATCGTTTTCATGAGAAAAATCTACGCCCGGCCTTCATTCGCGCAAGTTTTCAGCCAGGCATTTTCCCGTGGAGGGCGAACTTTTGTTGCAGGGTTCCCAGCGCTTCGGCAAGGGCCGCGACTTGTTCGGGCGTGTGTTTGGCGGAGAGGGTCACCCGCAGCCGGGCCGTCCCTTTCGCCACGGTGGGATACCGGATCGCCGGGACGAAGAACCCGACCTCGAAGAGCCAGCGGGCCGCCGCCAGCGCCGTATCCTCGCCGCCGATGGCGATGGGGATGATGGCGCTCGCCGGGTTCTCCGCGAATCGCCCGAGGTTGGCCCAAAGTTTTTGCCGCCGCTCTTCGCCCGCGTCGGAGGCGAGCAGATCGACGGCGGCGTGCGCGGCGGCGGCGACCGCCGGGGGAGGGGCTGTGGAGTAGATGAAGCTGCGCGCCCGGTTTATCAGCAGGTCGATGAGATTCCGCTTCCCGCAGATGTAGCCGCCGCCCGCGCCCAAGGCCTTGCTCAAGGTGCCCATCTGGATGTCGACCTCCACGCCTTCTTCCTGGGCCAGCCCCTGGCCGTGCCGCCCGATGACGCCGACCGCGTGCGCTTCGTCCAGCAGCAGAAGCGCGCCGTAGCGTTCCTTCAACCCGGCGATCTCCCGCAACGGCGCGCGGTCGCCATCCATGCTGAAGACCGACTCCGTGGCGACGATGACGCGGGCCGCGGGCTCGTTCTTGCGCGCCCAGGCGAGGTGGCTTTCCAGTTTCCCCAGGTGGTTGTGCGGGAAGACCCGGAGGCTGGCGCCGCTGAGGCGCGCGCCGTCGACGAGCGAGGCGTGGCAGAGCTTGTCGAGGATGACGACGTCGTTCTTCCCGGCCAGCGCGCCGAGCGTCCCGACCGCCGTCGCGTAGCCGCTGGAGAACGCGAGGGCCGCCTCCGTGTTCTTGAATTCGGCGAGCCGCCGTTCCAGCGCCGCGTGCGGAGCGAGCGTGCCGCACACGAGCCGCGAAGCGCCCGCGCCGACGCCGAATTCGTCGATCGCGCGCTTGGCGGCTTCCGCCAGGGCCGGTTCGCCCGCGAACCCGAGGTAATCATTCGACGAGAAATTGACGAGCTGCCGCCCGTCGACCGTGATGAGCATGTTCCTGGCAGCGGTGATCTCGCGCAGGCTTCGCAGGAGCGAGCGCGACCGCAGGTCGGCAAGCTGGCGGTCGATGCTTATGCCGAGAGCCCCCAGGAGAGCAGAAGATAGGCGTCCCGCCAGACCTGATTGTTATCCCCCAGCACCACCACGATCACGTCCCGCCCGCCATTGGTCCCGCTCGCGATGAGACAATGGCCCGCGGCTTCCGTGTAGCCGGTTTTCATCCCGTTGCAGAGGGCGAAGCCGCGTAAAACTTTGTTTGTATTCTTGAATTCGCGCACGCGCCCGTCCGCGTAGCGGAAGGCGATGCTCTTCAGGCAGACGATGGAGCGCAAGACCCGGTTCGCGTACGCGGCCTGCGCCACGCGCGCCATGTCCCGCGCGCACGAATACTGGCCCGGCGCCGGCAGGCCGTTGGGATTCACGAAATGCGAGTTGGCCATGCCGAGTTCGGCGGCCTTCTCGTTCATCTTGTCCGCGAAGGCTTCGATGCTTCCCGCGTTATCCCGCGCCAGGCAGCGGGCGACGTCGTTCATGCTGTGAACCAGAAGCACCTGGAGCAACTGGAAGCGCTCGTACCGCTCGCCCGGCTGGAAGTTCAGCTTCGTCGGCTCCGCCCAGGTGTCGCTCGGCTGCACGGTCACCTCCCTGTCGAGGTTTCCCGCCTCGGACACGATGAGCGATGTAAGGAGCTTTTGCGTGCTCGCGGGCGGGCGGTGTTCGTCCGCGTTCTTCTCGAAGAGGACGCGCCCGGTCCAGGCGTCGATGACCATCACGGCCTGCGCGTGGACGGTCGGCACGCCGCTCGAAATCGAGACGACGGGCATCGCCGCCGCCGCCGCATCGGAGTATTCCGTGTCGTCCGGCGAAGGGGTGGCGGCGGCCGGCCTTTTCCTTTTGGCCCAGGCGGGGTTGGCGAAGAGGAGCACCGCGAGAGCGGTCCACGCGGCGGCGTTCCGGAAAAGGCGGCTCATAAAATAACCGCCCTACCTAAGAGCATCTCCTCAGGCGGTCAAGGCGGATTCTTCTTCGCGGAAGCCGAAGCCGGCGGCCAGGTCCGCCAGGGCGGCCTCCCAGGCGCGCGCTTCGGACATGCCCGCCTGTTCGTAGGCGCGGGCCAGGATCAGCGCGTTGCACTCGCTTTCGGTTATACTGTTGTGGGTCAAGGGTTCTCGTTGCATTTGGTTTTTGGTGTTGTTGCTTCCGGGAAGGCGCGGGCAACAAAAAACCCGCCGCCGTTTTCCGGTCGCGGGTTGTCGAAGAGTTCCTGTCGAGTGAACTAGACGTTTCCCCCACTGCCGGAGCCGTCGACAATAACGACGGCGACAGCCATGAGCCGCGAGGCTTTGGCTGCCACGGTGATGGATGAAAACAGATTCACGCGCCTTGTTTAAACCGGAAGCGGGCCCGGGTCAAGCGGATCAAGCGTATTTTTTCGCGACGAAGGCCGCGACGGCGTCCTGCCACGTCCTCGGTTTGACGCCCGTGAGCCGCGTCAGCTTCTCCGTCGAGAGGACGGTGTACACCGGGCGCTTCGCCACGAACGCCTTCAAATCCTTCAGCAACAGCGGCTCGACCTTCCGGCCTTTGAGCGGCGCGCCCGCGCGCGCGGCGCAGTCGAGCGCATATTGGCCGTATTCCTGCCAGCTGCATTCGCCGGAGTTGCAGATGTGCAGCAAGCCGCCTTCAGGGACATCCACCAGGAAGGGGCGCAGATATTCGGCGATGTCCAGCGTGTAGGCGGGGGTGGAATATTTGTCGCCGATGGCGTCCACGCGCTCCTCCGCCTCGGCCCGCTTCAGGATGCCGTCGATGAAGCTCGGGCGGTCGGGGCCGAACACCCACGAGACCCGCACCGCCAGGTGCCGCCCCGAGGCGGCGAGAAGCTCTTCTTCGCCCCGGAGCTTCGATTCGCCGTAAACGCTGATGGAAACCGCCGGGTCTTCCTCGACGTAAGGCGTGGTCTTCGCGCCGTCGAAGACGTAGTCCGTGCTGATGTGAATCATCCGGGCGCGCTTCTTTTCGCAGAGGCGCGCGATCTCGCCCACGGCGTGCGCGTTTATCCGCATCGCCTCCGCCTCGTGCGTCTCGCAGTAGTCGACGTTGGTGAGCGCCGCGCAGTTTACCAGCACGTCGAAGGAAAGCGAGGAAAGCGGGCCGACGGCTTGCTCTATCGCCTCGCCGGAACTGAGGTCGACGGCGGCCCGATTGAGCCCGGTGACTTCAAAGTCCTTTTCGTAGAGCCGGGCCAGCGCCGCGCCGAGGCGGCCGCCGCTTCCGAGAATGAGAAGCCGGGCCATCAGCGTTCCCACCAGTTGCGGTTGGCCACGTACCAATCGACCGTTTCGCGTATGCCTTTGTCGGGACGGTGAAGCGGCTTCCAGTTCAACTCGTTGCGTATCTTCGAGGAATCGATCGCGTAACGGCGGTCGTGCCCGAGCCGGTCTGTGACGTAGCGGATGAGGTCTTTGGATTTGCCGAGCCGCTCGAGGATCATGTTCACGACTTCGATGTTCGTCATCTCGCCGTCGGAACCGACGTTGTAGACCTCGCCCGGCCTGCCGTCCAGCAGCACGGCGAAGACCGCGGCGCAATGGTCTTCGACATGGATCCAGTCGCGCACGTTGAGGCCGTCGCCATAGACGGGCAGCGGCTTGTCGCCGATGGCGTTGATGATCATGAGCGGGATGAGCTTTTCGGGGAATTGATACGGGCCGTAGTTGTTCGAGCAGCGGGTGATGACGACTTCCTGCTTGTAAGTGTTGTGGCAGGCGAGCGCGAGAAGGTCGGCCCCGGCCTTGCTGGCGGAGTAGGGGGAGCTGGGCTCGAGCGGCGATTTCTCCGTGAACCGCCCTTCCGGCCCGAGCGAGCCGTAGACTTCATCCGTCGAGATTTGCAGGAAGCGCCGGACGCCGTGCCGCCGCGCGCAGTCGAGCAGCACGCCCGTGCCGACGACGTTCGCGTGGATGAAATGCCCCGGCGAGTCGATGCTGCGGTCCACGTGCGATTCGGCGGCGAAATTCACCACGGCGAAGAAGCGGTGGCGCTTCATCAACGCGTCCATGGCGGCCACGTCGGCGATGTCGGCCTGGACGAACTCGTAACGTTCGCCGTATTTCTCCGCGAGGCCCGCGACGTTGCGCTGGTTCCCCGCGTAGGTGAGCGCGTCGACGTTCGTTATAAACTCGGGGCCGTAATGACCGAGGACATAACGAATGAAATTGCTCCCGATGAACCCGCAGCCGCCCGTTACAAGTAAACGCATGGGTAAACCTTGTAGCAACGCCATCCCCGGCGGGGCCAGAACTTTTTCCGGCTTTCGGTTTGGCGCGGATTCCCGCTATGTAAGAGCCGCATGAATTTGGACGCGCGCTCGAATAGGGATTGGGACTGCATCGCCCCCGTGTTGCTGGCGGCTGGCCTCCGTTTTCTGCTGCTCGGGATGAAGCCGCCGCACTTCGACGAGGGCGTCAACGGCTGGTTCGTCGACGAAATGATCAAGAAAGGGTTCTACCGCTACGACCCGGCGAATTACCACGGGCCGCTCCATTTCTACGTCCTTTTTATTTTCCAGATACTCTTTGGCAGGCACATCTGGGCGTTGCGGTTTCCCGTTGCCGCCATCGGCGTGGCGAGCGTCTGGCTCGTGACCCGCTTCGACCGGTTCCTGGGACGGCGCGTCTGCCTGTTCGCCGCGTACGCGATGGCCGTGTCCCCCGGTTGCGTCTTCTATTCGCGCTACGCCATCCACGAAGCGTGGCTGGTCTTTTTCATGATCCTGGCCGTGTGGGGCGCCGCCGGCCTCTGGCAATGGGGGAACGCGCGGAGCCTCTGGGCCGCGGGCCTCGGCGTGACCGGGATGATCTTGACCAAGGAGACGTACGTCATCCATATCGGCTGCTTTGTCCTGGCGGGGATATGCGTCTTCGCTCTCGAACGGTTTTCTCCTTCCTCCGCGCCGCCGCGCGCGCGGCGCGCATGGACCGGGCGTGATCTCGCGCTCGTCCTGCTCGTTTGCGCGGGGCTGATCCTCTTTTTCTATTCGGGGGGATTTCTCGATTTCCCTTCGCTGAAAGGCCTGTGCCAAACCTTCCGGGAATGGATCAAGACCGGCAAGGAAGGCCACGGGCACGAGAAGGCGTGGCCGTACTGGCTTCAGTTGATGGCGATCTACGAATGGCCCGCTCTTATCGGCTTCGGGTGCTCCCTCCGCTGGCTGTTGCCAGGGAGCAATCGCCTGCTGCGGCTCCTGGCGATTTACGGTTGCGGAGCGCTCACCGCCTACAGCATCATCCATTACAAGACGCCGTGGTGCATCGTTTCGATCCTCTGGCCGTTCGTGTTTCTGTTCGGGGCGTTCGTCGATGACATTGCCGGGTTGCTGGAGGGGAGGGGGGAAGCGTCGCTTTCTTTCACTGCATGCACGGCGCTCCTTTTGGCGTGCTCGACGGCCGATTCCATCTGGCTGAATTTCTATCGCTATGTCGATTCCGCGCAGAAATACGTCTACGTGCAGACGCTCGACGACGTCTACGATCTCACCGGTCCGCTGGAGAAAATGGTCAGGCGGAATCCCGCGAATTACCAGATGACGGGAAACATCCTGCTTTCCAGCTACCACCCGCTTCCGTGGCTGCTCGGCGATTTCCCGCACATCGGCTACTACTCGGACAAAACCAAGCCGGATGACATGGACGCCGCGTTCCTGCTGGTGGATGAGCCGCGCCTGGACGAGGTCGAGAAGGCGTTGAAGAACAGCTATTTCACCTCCGATCTCCAGCTCCGCGACGGGCAGGACGCCTCGACCCTTTTCCTCGACTACGAGAAATTCAAACCCCTTTTCCCGGGGCGCAACCCGGAGTTCACCCCGGAAAGGAAAAAGCCATGAGAGGAACGGCTGCCCTGCTGGCGGCGGTGTGCGTTTCCGTCGTGACGGCGCTCGCGCTCGCCTTTCCGTTCGGAGGGCTGGGAAGGGGCGTGGCCGTCGTTTCGCTTTGCATGGGCGCGGGAGCGGGGTTGCTGGCCGCCGCGCGAACGGGCCGGCCGTCGCGCAAGCCCAAATCGTTGTGGGAATGGATTCCCATCGTGGTCTTCGTCCTGTTTTCGCTCCGGGCTTTTTGCTGGCTCATCTTCGCGGACGAGGACGACATCAAAATCCTCTCGCCCAACAATCTCGGGGACATCGCCCTGCATCTCACCTATATCGACTACCTTGCAAACGGCGTCCGCTTCTGGCCCCGGGAGCCGATCTTTCCCGGGCAGCCGCTGCGCTACCCGGTGGGCGTCGATCTGTTCAACAGCCTCCTTGTTCTCTGCCGCGTGGATGTCTTTCGCGGCCTCATCTGGACGGGCCTCGCGGGGTGCGTCGCGACGGGCTGGGCGCTCTATGAATGGGGCGGCGCTTTCACGCTCGCCGGATTTCTTTTCAACGGCGGCTTGTACGGGTTCGAGGTTTTTCGCACGGGAATTATAAAGGATTACCAGGCTGACCACGCATGGAAGAGCATCCCGCTCGCGTTGTTCGTGACGCAGCGCGGCCTGCTCTACGCCTTGCCCGCGGGGCTGTTGCTGCTCGCTTCCTGGCGGGATCGGTTTTTCCGCGGAAAACCGGGGCGCATCCCGCTGGCGCTGGAAGTCCTCCTCTATGGCACGATGCCGCTCTTCCACGTCCACACCTTCGTCTTCCTCTCCTTGCTGCTCGGTTTCTGGTTCGTGACAACCGGCCCCAGGATTCCGCTCCTGAAACTGGTCGCGTGGTCCGTTGTCCCGGCAACGGTTCTCGTCGGGATCGTCTGCGGATTCTCCAGCGGCGGCTCGATCATCCACGTCATCGACCTGACGAAAAACGGCCCGTGGACACAGGGGGACGACAACTTTTTCACCTACTGGTTCGGCAACTTCGGCATCCTGCCAATCCCGGCGGCGATGCTCGCCGCGACGCTTCTCTGCGCGTGGCGGCAGGGCGGGGGAAACAGGCCGGCCGCGGCCTTTGTCCTGCCGTGCGCGGCCATTTTTCTCTTCGCGTGCGTCGTCATGCTCGCGCCTTGGGAGTGGGATAACATCAAGCTGATCCTCTGGTGTTATCTCGCCCTCCTGCCGTTCCTTTGGGAAAACATGATCGCGCGCTGGCCGTTCCCCGCGCGCGCCGCGATGTGCTTCGCGCTTTTCTTTTCAGGATTCATCTCGCTGCTCGGGGGCGTTGACCAGACCCACAAGGGATACGAGTTCGCGAAGCGGTCCGAACTCGAAGGCGTGAAAACGGCCGTGCGCGGCCTGCCCCCGGACGCGGTCTTCGCCGGCTCCGCGACCTACAACCATCCGTTGCTGCTGCTGGGCCACGCGATGGTGATGGGCTATCCCGCCCATCTCTGGAGCCACGGCTACGACTACAAGGGCCGGGAGGAGTCTTTGAAGCGTCTCATGATGGGCGGGCCGGATTGGCGGGCCGTTGCCGCGCGCCTGAAAGTGCGCTATCTCTTCTGGGGTGATCGCGAGGAAGCAAAGGACGACGAAGGCTATGCCGGCTCCCGCGAGCCGTGGAAGGATGAATGCCTTGAAATAGCCGGCGGGGACTGGGGCGCGCTTTACGACCTGTCGCGTCCCAAAAAATAACCAATGAGCCAGAGCATCTACGCGGACCCAGCCTATGACATGGCTTGCGAGCAGTTCCGGCTCCTGGCCGATTATTTGAACCTGGATGACAATCTCCGGCAGCGGCTCCTCTATCCGAAGCGCGCCGTCGCCGTATCGCTCCCCGTTCGCATGGACGACGGGCGCATCGACGTCTTCACCGGCTATCGCGTCCAGCATCATCTCGCCTTTGGGCCGACGAAAGGGGGCGTCCGCTTTCATCCCGCCGTATCGCTGGGCGAAGTCGCCGCGCTCTCGATGTGGATGAGCTGGAAATGCGCCCTCACCGGCCTCCCGTACGGCGGCGCGAAGGGCGGCGTGGCGGTCGATCCCCGTAAACTCTCCGTGCGGGAACTGGAGGCCCTTTCCCGCCGTTACATGCAGGAGATGATCCCGTTCGTCGGCTCGCATACCGACATCATCGGCCCGGACATGGGCACCAACGAACAAGTCATGGCCTGGTTCATGGACACCTATTCCGTCTACAAGGGATATGCCGTGCCGGAGATCGTCACGGGCAAGCCGGTCTCCATCGGCGGCTCCGCCGGGCGCCGCGAAGCGACCGGGCGCGGCGTCGTCTACCTCGTCGAACGCGCCCTCAATGTCCTCAAGATGAAGCCGGGGGACTGCACCGCCGTAGTGCAGGGCTTTGGCAACGTCGGCTCCGTCTCGGCGCTCGCCCTGGCCTACCGCGACAACATGAAAGTCATAGGCCTCAGCGACGAAAGCGGCGCCTTTTACAATGCGCGCGGCATCGACGTCGGCGCGGCGGAACGCCATGCCGCGCGAAACGGGAGCCTCGCCGGATTCGACGGCGCCGAACCGGTTCCGCCCGGCGAATTGCTGACCCTGAAGTGCGACGTGCTGGTTCCCGCCGCGATTGAAGGCGTCATCACGGAACACAACGCCGGGAAATTGAGGTGCCGCATCCTGGCCGAGGCCGCCAACGGCCCCACCACGCCCGCCGCCGACCGGATATTGTTCGAGCGCTGGAACGAAATCTTCGTCATCCCGGACATCCTGTGCAACGCCGGCGGCGTCATCGTCTCGTATTTCGAATGGGTGCAGGGCTTGCAGCAATTTTTTTGGAACGAGACGGAGATAACCGACAAACTTTTCCGCATCCTGGAACAGGCGTTCGCGGCGATGATAAAGCGCGCGCGCGATGCGAAGCTGCCGCACCGCATGTCCGCGATGGCCATCGGCGTCGAGCGCGTGGTGCAAGCAAAAAAGAGCCGCGGCCTGTTCCCTTAAAAAATATGAAACTGGGATTTCTCGGCAGTGGAAAAATGGCGTCGGCCCTCGCGGGCGGCGTCCTGAAAGCGAATGCCTTCCCGCGCGAGGAGATCGCCGTGACCGACTCCGTCCCGGCGGCGGCCAAGGCCCTTGCGGAAAAGCATCAACTCCGCGCCTTCGCCTCCAATGCGGAGCTTGCGGCCTGGGCCGACGCGATCCTTCTCTGCGTGAAGCCGGGCGACGCCTTGCCCGCGTTGCGCGCCGTCCGCGGGGAGTTGCGAGACAAGCTCGTCATCTCGATCGCCGCGGGGCTGACCCTCGCGCAACTCGAGGAAAGCGCCGGGCCGGAAGCGCGCGTCATCCGCGTGATGCCGAACACTCCGGCCCTGATCCACAAAGGCGCCGCGGCCTACGCGCCCGGCAAAGCCGCGCGCGAAAGCGACGGCGGGACGGTCGAAAAAATCTTCTCCGCGGTCGGCGTCGTCTTCCGCGTGAAAGAAGAGTTGCTCGACGCCGTCACCGGCCTCAGCGGCAGCGGCCCCGCGTATGTCTATGTGATGGTGGAAGCGCTGGCGGACGCCGGCGTTCTCATGGGATTGCCGCGCGATCTTTCCCTGCGGCTCGCCGCGCAGACGGTCGCGGGCGCGGGCGAGATGGTATTGCAAACCGGCCTGCATCCCGCCGAGTTGAAGGACATGGTGACGAGCCCGGGCGGCACGACCATAGCGGGCATCGAGGCGCTGGAACGGGCAGGCATCCGCTCCGCCCTGCTCGGCGCGGTGCGCGCGGCCACGGACCGCTCGCGCGCGATGAGGGAGATGAAGGGGGGATAGGCGAAGCCCCGCATGAGGCCGCTCCGCGTTGCCGTTCTCTGCCTGGTTCTTCCCTGCATGGCGCAGAACGCGCCGAAATTTCGTTCCGGCGTGCGGCCTCTCGAAACATCGTCCGCCGGGCTTTCGCCCGAGGCGAAGGCGCTTATCGAAAACGGGTTGAGGGATTTCAACATGGGCGACTTCGAGCGGGCGGAAAAGGCGTTTCGTAGTTTCCTGGAACTCGCGCCCGACGACCCGACCGGCCTCGTGAATCTCGGCGTGGCCGAATACCGGCTCAAACATTTCGAGGACGCGGAAAGGCTGCTCAAACGCGCCGTCCGCGTGAAGCCGGATGTCGCGCAGGCGTGGCTCGCGCTCGGCGTCCTGTATTATGAAAGCGACAAGCTGGACGCCGCGCTGGCGGAGTTGAGCCAGGCCGTCCTGCTCGACCCGAAAAACGCCCGGGCGCACAATTACCTCGGCGTCACCATCGGCCGGAAGGGGTGGACTTCCGGCGCGGAACAAGAGCTCGAGAACGCGATAGAACTCGACCCCGACTACGCGGAAGCGCACTTCAACCTCGCTCTCTTCAGCCTCCGGCGGTCGCCGCCCGCCGTGGAACTGGCGCGCCGCCATTACCAGAAGGCGCTCGATCTCGGCGCGCCGCGCGACCCGCTCCTCGAAAAGGAGTTGGAAAAGTAGGCATGCGCCTCCTTCTCGCGATTCTTGTCCTGGCGGGCGCGGCCCGGGCGGGGACGATAACCGTGTGGACGGACGCGCCGGTCAACACGTTCACCCCCGCCAACCTCGGCGCGGGCATCGACGGCCACCACGAGGGCGACGAGGAGCGGATGCTCTCCCCCGCCAACGTGAAGGAGATGCTGACGGCGGGGTTGAAACCCGTCAGCTACCGATTGCGGACGGAACTTGCAGTCGACGCCTGGCACTGGAACCCGCGCGGAACCTGGAGCGACCCCGCCCGTCGGCAAGGGTATTGGACTTCCGACGCGCATTCCGCGGAACCGATCCGGCTTTGTTACGGATACCATCTCCCCCGGCGGGGCGACACGAACGACGAAGCGAACAATGACGGCTATTCGCGCCTGGACGACGGCGACTCGAAAACGTTCTGGAAGAGCAACCCGTACCTGGACGCCCGCTTCACCGGCGAGGACAACGCGAAACATCCGCAATGGGTCATCATCGACCTCGGCGCACCTCGCGAGATCAACGCGGTGAGAATCCGCTGGGGCGTTCCGTTCGCGACCCGGTTCGCGGTGGAGTACGGCAGCGGCGCGACGGGGTGGCGCGCCTTTCCCGGCGGAAAGATAACCGCTGGCAAAGGCGGCGAAGACCTCCTCCGGCTCGGGACGGAATCGACCCGCCAACTCCGCATCCTGATGACGGCGGCGTCCGGCGCGGCGCCGAAGGGCGCGGCGGATGTGCGCGACGGGCTGGGGTATGCGATCCGCGAAATAGAAGCGGGGTTCATCGACAAGGAAGGAATTTTCCACGACCGGATCGTGCATTCTCCAACCAGGCGGCAGAGCGAGATGACCGTATCCTCCACGGACCCGTGGCATCGGGAAATCGACCGCGATGGAAACGTCGAGCAACCGGGCTTCGACCTGCTGGCCGCCTCCGGCCTCGCCAACGGCCTGCCGATGCTCGTCCCCGTGGCCGTGGTCTATGACACGCCGGAAAACGCCGCCGCCGAGATCGCGTTCCTCCGGCGGCGCGGCTACGACACGCCGCGCATCGAGATGGGCGAGGAGCCGGACGGGCAGAGGATGACTCCGACCGACTACGGCGCGCTTTACGTGCAATGGGCCGATGCCATCCACAAGATCGCGCCGGGCTTGCAACTCGGCGGCCCGTGCTTTGTCTCCGTCGACTTCGACAAGGAATCGCCCGGCTGGCGAACCGGCAACGGCTGGTGGATACGCCATTTCCTCGCCTACCTGGCCGCGCGGCGTCATGCGCGGGACTACAATTTCTTCTCCTTCGAATGGTATCCCTTCGACGATGTCTGCAAGTCGAGCGCGACCCAGTTGCCCGAGGCGCCCCGGATGTTGCGGAACGCCTTCGAGTTGATGCGCGGGAACGGGATAACGCGCCGCATCCCGATGGTATTGAGCGAGTATGGCTACTCGGCGTTCGCGGGCCGGGCGGAAGTCGATCTTCCCGGCGCGCTTTTGAACGCCGACATCGCGGGCCTGTTCCTCACCCTCGGCGGCGAGACGGCCTATCTCTACGGCTACGAGCCGAACCAACTGGAGGACGACTACGGCTGTTCCTGGGGCGACAACATGTTGTTCCTCCAGGACGCAAAAGGCGGCGTCCGCGCGCGCATGGCCACTTACTACGCCGCGCGCATGGTGACCCGGGAGTGGGCCCAGCCCGACGGCGGCCGCCACGAAGTCTTCCGTGCGGATTGCGATATAAAAGACCTCGTCGCCGCCTATGCGGTCCTGCGTCCCGACAAACGCTGGGCGTTCCTCTTGATCAACAAAGACCCGGCGGCCAGTCACGAAGTGCAACTCCGCTTCGCCGGAAAGAGGGCGCCGCCGCGCGGTCCGTTCGATGTCTGTCAGTTCTCCGGCAAACAATACGTCTGGCATGAACAGGGGCCGGCCGGGTATCCGTCCCGCAGCGAGCCGCCCTCGCGCGAGGAAACGGCCGGGCCGCGTTTCCGGCTGCCTCCCTATTCGCTCACCGTCGTCCGCGCCGCGCCGGAGTGAAAAGGCTGGCGTATTCCCCGCAAATGACGGAATCTCGAAAGCCAAACCATCCCTTAATATGACCACACCAGCAGGCGAAAAGATCAGCATCCATGCCGGAAAACTCAGCGTTCCCGACCATCCCGTCATCCCGTTCGTCCGGGGAGACGGCACCGGCCCCGATATTTGGGCCGCTTCGGTGCGCGTCTTCGACGCCGCGGTCGAAAAGGCTTACGGCGGCAAGCGCAAGATCGCCTGGCACGAAGTCTTCGCGGGCGAGGCCGCGTTCCAGAAGTTCAACAACTGGCTGCCCGACGAGACGGTGACCGCGTTCCGCGAATATCTCGTCGGCATCAAGGGCCCGCTCACCACGCCCGTCGGCGGCGGCATCCGCAGCCTGAACGTCGCGTTGCGCCAGATGCTCGACCTCTATGTCTGCCTGCGGCCCGTCTGTTATTTCAAGGGGACGCCTTCCCCGGTCAAGCGGCCCGAGAAGGTCGACATGGTCATCTTCCGCGAGAACACGGAGGACATCTACGCCGGCATCGATTTCCAGGCCGGTTCGGAAGCGGCTCTCAAGGTGCTCGATTTTCTCAAGAGCAACCTCCCGAACGAAGTGAAGAAAATCCGGTTCGCGGGCGAGGCCCCGGACCAGATCGGCATCGGCATCAAGCCCGTGAGCCGGCCCGGCACGGAGCGCCTCGTGCGCGCGGCCATCGAATACGCCATCCGCGAGAAACGCAAGAGCGTCACCCTCGTCCACAAGGGGAACATCATGAAGCACACCGAAGGCGCTTTCCGCGATTGGGGCTACGAGTTGGCCGAGCGCGAATTCGGGGGCAAGACGTACACCTGGAGCGAGTGGGAACGCACGAAAAAGGCGGGCGGCGAAACCGCCGCGAACGCCGAGCAGAAGCAGGCGCTCGCTTCCGGCAAGGTGCTGATAAAGGACGCGATCGCCGACATCACCCTCCAGCAGGTCCTCACCCGGCCCGAGGATTTCGACGTCATCGCCACCTTGAACCTGAACGGCGATTACCTCTCCGACGCGCTGGCGGCGCAGGTCGGCGGCATCGGCATCGCGCCGGGCGGGAATATCAACTACATTACCGGCCACGCCATCTTCGAGGCCACGCACGGCACGGCGCCGAAGTACGCGAATCTCGACAGAGTCAATCCCGGCTCGGTCGTCCTGTCCGGCGAGATGATGCTCCGCTATCTCGGCTGGGGCGAAGCGGCGGACCTGATCATCAAGGCCCTCAACGGCGCGATAAACAGCAAGCGCGTCACCTACGATTTCGCGCGCCTCATGGAAGGCGCCACCGAGATCAAGTGCTCCGAATTCGGCGATAATCTCATCTCGCGGATGTAGCAGGCGGACGCCGCTTGCCCGACTTTGAAGAGCTACCCGACAGCCTGGCAGAGGAAAGTCCTCTGGTCGGCGCTTACCGCGCTTGCCATCGCGTTCATCGCGGGCCTGTCCATAGCCGTCGTCTTCTATGCCGGCGAAGCGCTCGGCTTTCTCCAGCCGCTGCTCATCCCGGTGGCGGTCGCGGGCATCCTGGCCTATCTGCTCGAACCCGTCGTCGACAAATTCTGCGCCTTCGGAATCCCGCGAACAAAGGCCGTCCTCTATGTTTTCACGCTCATCCTGTTGCCGCTCGTGGCCATCGGGTTTTGGGTCGTCCCGGAGATCGGGCACCAGAGCCTTCAGTTTGGACGCGATGTTCCGCGTTTGATCGACGAGGGCCGCGTCCTCATTCTGAAGGCCATCAAATCGTCCAAGGAGCGGTTTGGCGACGTCCCGTACATCCAGGAGATGGGAACCAATCTCCAGGATTGGCTGCCGAGCCTCCCGGAGAAGATATGGGCGTTCGTTCAAAAAAGCGTCACGGGCTTCCTGGGCGTCTTCGGCTTCCTCATCGGCCTGGTCGTCGTGCCGGTCTATCTTTTTTTCCTTCTCCGGGACGCGGCCAGCATCTCCGAGCGATGGAGCGCGTATCTCCCGATCCGCGCCTCGGATTTCAAGGACGAAGTCGTCTCCTGCGTCGAGGAGATCAACACCTACATCATCGCGTTTTTCCGCGGGCAGATTCTCGTGACCATGATCGACGGCGCGCTCATCGCCGTTTGCCTGCTGGTGCTGGGGCTGAAGTTCGCGCTCCTCTTCGGCCTCATGGTCGCCGTCCTCCAGCTTATCCCGTATCTCGGCATCATCCTCTGCTGCCTGCCCGCGCTCCTCACCGCCGCCCTTCAGTGGGGCGACTGGAAGCACCCGCTCATCGTCCTCTGCATTTTCTTTTGCGTCTCCAATCTTGACAGCTTCTTCGTCGCGCCCCGCATCGTGGGGGAATCGGTCGGGCTGCATCCGATGACGGTCATCGTCTCCGTTTTCGCCTGGAGCTTGCTCATCGGCGGGCTTCTCGGCGCCCTTCTCGCCGTGCCGCTCACGGCCACGCTCAAAGTCCTCCTGAAGCGCTACGTCTGGCAGCGCGGCTTCGATCCGTCCCGGCCCGCGTTGGCGGATAGCAAGGTTTGAACGGAGCGGGGCGCCGCCCTGTCTTAATCCTCCGCAACCTCATGACACCACAGGAATTGACCCAGCAAGTGAAGTACGCCGGCCAATGGATCCCGGCGCTCGAAACCGAAATGGCCCGCATCGTCGTCGGCCAGAAGTATCTCGTCGAAGGCCTTCTGACCGGCCTGCTGGCGAACGGGCACATCCTGCTCGAAGGCGTCCCCGGCCTCGCCAAAACGTTGACCGTTCGCACCCTCGCGGCGTGCATCGACACGGGGTTCCAGCGCATCCAATTCACCCCCGATCTTCTTCCCGCCGACCTCATCGGCACGCTTATCTACAATCCGCGCAGCGGCGAATTCACCACGAAACACGGCCCGCTTTTTTCAAACCTCATCCTGGCCGACGAGATAAACCGCGCGCCCGCCAAGGTGCAGAGCGCGCTGCTGGAGGCGATGCAGGAGCGTCAGGTGACAATAGGGGAGAGCACGTACCCGCTGCCCGACCCGTTCCTGGTGCTGGCGACGCAGAATCCGCTGGAGCAGGAGGGCACCTACCAGCTTCCCGAGGCGCAGCTCGACCGCTTCATGCTGAAGCTGAAGGTCGGCTACCCCACCAAGGCCGAGGAGCGCAAAATCCTCGACGCGATGGCCACCTCCGCCCCGCTGCCGGAAGTGAGCGCGGTCGTAAGCCCGCAGCACATCCTGAGCGCGCGCGCCATCGTCAACGAAATCTACATCGACGACCGGGTCAAGGATTACATCGTCGACATCGTCTGGGCCACGCGCGAACCCGCCCGGTTCAAGCTGAGCCTGGACGGCATGATCCGCTACGGCGCCTCCCCGCGCGCGACGATAAGCCTGGCGCTGGCGGCGCGGGCGCGCGCATTCATCGCCGGGCGCGGCTACATCACCCCGCAGGACGTGAAGAGCGCCGGACCGGACGTGTTGCGGCACAGGATCATCGTCAGCTACGAAGCCGAAGCGCAGGAGATAACGAGCGAGACCGTCATCGAGAAAATCTTCGCGGAATTGCCCGTTCCGTGACTGACGCCCGCGGGGAAGCGGCCCCCGTCACGTCATCTCGAACAGAAACACCAATGTAAACCCGATGCAGTCGCCGGAGGAGATTTTAAAGAAAATCCGCCATCTCGAACTAAGGACAAAGGGCCTCGTCGAGACGGCGTTCGCGGGCCAGTACCGCAGCGTATTCAAGGGGCGCGGCATGAATTTCGAGGAGGTGCGCGAATACCAGCCGGGCGACGAGGTGCGCGCGATAGACTGGAATGTCACCGCGCGGCTGAACCACCCGTTCATCAAGAAATTCACGGAGGAGCGCGAGCTGACCGTGATGCTCATCGTCGATGTCAGCGCTTCCGGAAACTACGGCAGCGTCTCCTTGAGCAAGCGCGAGATGGCCGCGGAAGTGGCTTGTTTGCTGGCTTTCAGCGCCATCCGCAACAATGACAAGGTCGGGCTTCTCCTTTTTTCCGACCACATCGAACTCTTCATCCCGCCGAAAAAAGGGCGCGTCCACATCCTCCGCCTCATCCGCGACGTGCTGTTCCTCGAGCCGAAAGGGCGGGGGACGAACCCCGCGGTCGCGCTCGATTACCTCAACCGCGTGGTCACGCACCGCTCCGTCGTTTTTTTGCTCTCGGATTTCCAGGCCGGGGATTTCTCGAAGCAACTCGCCGTCACCGCGCGGCGGCACGATCTCATCGCCGTCCCCATCATCGACCCGCGCGAACAACATCTGCCGGATGTCGGCATCCTCACGCTCGAAGACGCCGAGACCGGCGAGCAGATCGTCATCAACACCTCCGCGCGTTCCACGCGGGTCGCCTACGCGCACCTCATGGACAAGCGCCAGGGCGAATTGGAAAAACTCCTCCGCAAGCTGCGGATCGACAGCATCGCCCTGAAGACCGATGAGGATTATCTCCCGCCGTTGCGGTCGTTCTTCCGCCAGCGCGAACGCCGGCTCAAGTTGAGCACCGCATGAACCCGCCGCCGGACAAGCTCCGGGACATAGCGCCCCCGGTCGATTTTTTCCCTTACCCGCTCTGGGTCGTCATCCTGGCCGGCGTCGCGGCGCTGGGCGTTCTCGTTTTGCTCGGCTTGCTTATTCGCCGCTGGATGAAAAACCGCCCCGCGCCCGAAGCCCCCGCCCCGCGCGCGATCGCCCTCGCCGCGCTGGAAGACGCCCGGCGGAAGGTCGGCGAAGTGGACCCGTACGCGTTCAGCATCCTCGTTTCCGATGTGTTGCGCGGTTATGTTTCCGAGCAGTTCAACCTTCCCGCGACCCGGCGGACATCCCCGGAATTCCTCGCTGACGTCGCGCGTTCCACGGCCTTTTCCGGGCAGGAGAGAACGCTGCTGAAGGAATTCCTGGAAGCGGCCGACCTCATCAAGTTCGCCCGCGTCGACGCGGGCAGGCGCGAGAGCGAACAGCTTCTCGAGCAGGCGATCCGGTTCGTGAAAGGGGAGGCGCGTGAACTTGTTCAGTGACTCGGGGCTGTTCTTCGCGCAGCCGTGGTTCCTGCTCGCGCTGCTCCTCATCCCCCTTCTTTCCTGGCTGCGCGGGCATCTCGGCGGTTCGCCCGCCATCGTCTTTTCCTCCACGGAGCCGTTGCGCGCGCTTGGGAGGCTCACGGAATCGAAGGCTGGCAACTTCCTTTCCAGCCTCTTTTTTTTCGGGCTGGCGCTGCTCATCCTCGGCCTCGCGCAACCGCGCAAGGGGAGAAGTTTCCAGCGGGTCGAGGCCAGCGGCATCGACATCATGATGTGCAACGACATCTCCGGCTCCATGCTCGCCGAGGATTACGAGGTGGAGGGCCATCGCATGAGCCGGGTGGACATCATCAAGGAAGTCACTTCGCAATTCATCGGAAACCGGCCCAATGACCGCATAGGCCTCATCGCCTTCGCGGGCAGGCCGTATCTCGTCAGCCCCCTCACGCTCGATCACGACTGGCTGCTGCAAAACCTCGCCCGCGTCCAGATCGGCACGGTCGAGGACGGCACCGCCATCGGTTCCGCAATCGCCTCCGCCTGCAACCGGTTGAAGGACAGGAAAGCGAAGAGCAAGATCATCGTCCTCCTGACCGACGGCGACAACAACGCGGGCAAGATCGCCCCCCTGACCGCGGCGGAGGCCGCGAAGGCGCTCGGAATCAAGGTTTACACCATCGGCGCGGGCACGGACGGGTATGTGCCGTATCCCGCGGGCAAGGACGTTTTCGGACGAACCGTTTACCAGCAGGTGAAATTCGGGATGGATGAGACCGACTTGAAAAATATCGCGCGGATAACCGACGGCCACTACTTCCGCGCCGCGGAAAGCGACACGTTGCGAAACGTCTTCCGGCAGATCGACCGGCTCGAGAAATCGAAAGTGGAGGTGACGCAATTCCACGAATACACCGAGCTTTTCCCGTGGTTCCTGGGCGCCGGGTTCGGCGTGCTGGTCTTGCAGATGGCGCTGTCCCAAACCGTGTGGAGGAAGCTCCCGTGATGACGTTCGGCGCTCCGGAATGGTTTTGGGCCGCGGCGATCCTGCCGCTCTTCTGCGCGCTCCACGCGTGGAATGAACGGCGTTCGGCGGCCCTGCTTCAAAAGATGATCGCCCTGCGCCTCGCGCCGGGTTTGGCGGGCAGCGTCAGCCGCGCGCGCCGGCTCGCGCGGTTCGCCTGCTTCCTTGCCGGTCTCGCACTCGTCATCGCCGCGCTCGCGCGTCCCCGGCTCGGGTTCACTCTTGAAAAAGTCCCGTCGCGCGGGCGGGACGTCCTCATCGCCGTCGACACTTCCAAAAGCATGTTGACCGGCGACATCCAGCCGAGCCGGCTGGTGCGCGCCAAGCTCGCCGCCGAAGACCTTGTCCGGCTCCTGCCCGGCGACCGCACCGGGCTTGTCGCCTTCGCGGGCAGCGCGTTCCTCGAAGCGCCGCTCACCATCGACTACGGAGCTGTTCTCGATTCCATACACGAGCTGGACGTGAACACCATCCCGCTGGGAGGGACGAACATCGCCGAGGCCATCCAGCTCGCGGCGCAGGCGTTCGGCAAGGGCGAAAGCCAGAGCGATTGCCTCATCCTCTTCACCGACGGCGAGGAACTGGACGGCAGCGTCCTCGACGCCGCGCGACAGGCCGCGAGCAAGTTCCGCATCTTCACCGTCGGCGTCGGCACGGCGGCGGGCGCCGTCATCCCCGCGCCGGCGGAGAACGGGGGCACGGACTTCGTGCGGGATGAAAACGGGCAGGTCGTCCGCTCGAGGCTGGACGAGACTCGTCTGCGGGAAGTCGCGCGGATAACGGGCGGTTCCTACACCCATTTGCAAAACGGCCCCGCCGACATGAAGCGGATCGTCGACGAAGGGCTCGGCGTTTTGAAAGAACAGGACAGGGACGCGAAGCTCTCCCGCCGCCCGAAGGAGCGTTACCAGTGGCCGCTCGCGGCGGGCCTTTTCTTCCTGTGCTGCTCGCTGCTCATCGGCGAACGGAGGAAGCGGCGCAAAGACGCCCTGCTCGCCGCCGCCGCCTGCATCCTTCTCCTGCCGCGCCCCGCGCATTCGGCGAACCCCGGCATCGACCTTTACGAGCAAAAGGATTTCCAGGGCGCGTTGCAGGATTTTCAGCGGCAGGGGCAAAAGCATCCCGACTCCGAGGAACTCCAGTTCGACCAGGGCGCCGCCGCCTACCAGCTTGGCGATTACGAGAACGCCATCGCCGCGTTCGGCAAGGCGCTCACGACGCGCAAACCCGGCCTGCGCGAAAAGTCGGAATACAACCTCGGCAACGCCCTTTACCAGCGGGCCGCGCCCGAGCAGCGGCCAAAGGACGGGAGGATCGCCGACTTGAAGAACGCGATCCAGCATTATGGGGAAGCGATCAAGGCCGACCCGAAGGACGCCGACGCGATATACAACCGGGAACTGGCGGAGAAGAAGCTGAAGGAACTTTTGCAGCCGCCTCCGTCGCCCACGCCCACCCCGACGCCGACACCCACGCCAAGTCCCAGCCCGAGTCCAAGTCCAACTCCAAAGCCAAAGCCAAAGCCGAGCCCTTCCCCCTCTCCCAAGGATCAGAAGAAGCAGGACAAGGACAAGCAGGATAAGCAAGACAAGCAAGACAAGGGAGACCGGCAGCCCACTCCCCAGAAAGGACAATCCACCCCCAGCCCGACGCCGGGAAACTCTTCGCCCAGCCCCTCGCCCGGCAACGACCGGCAGGACAAAGGCGAGCCCACCCCGACACCGCAAGCGCCCCAGCCGTCCGGCGGAAACAACGGGCGGCAGCCCCAGCCCACGCCCGCCCCCGAAGGCGAACCCACCCCCGCCAGCCCTGGCGGGATGACTCCGGCGCAAGCCGCGAATCTCTTGGACGCGATGAAAGGAGAGGACGCCCGCTACCCCTTGAATGAACAGAAACATCCTCCTACTGTTCTAAGGGATTGGTAATGCGCGCGTTCCTCGTCATCGTATTCTGCCTGGCTGCGGCCTTCATGGCCGGAGCCGAGGAGATTTCCGCCACGGCCTCCCTGTCTCAAGGCGCGACTTCGGTCGGCGACCCCGTCGAACTGCAAATAAAAGTCACCGGAACCCAGCGGGTCAGCCGCCTGCAACATCCCGTCGACGGGCTTGAAATCACCTACGAAGGGAGTTCGACCCAGGTGCAGCTCAATAATTTCGTCCTCAGCACGAGCGTCGTGGAGACCTACAGCGTCAAGCCTCTCCGCGCGGGGAAATTCATCATCCCCGGCGAAGTGCTCGACGCGGGCGGAACAAGGGTGGCCACCAACTCCGTGACCTTGAACGTCTCGCGCGACGAAGCGGGCGTTACCGCGCGGAACACGGAGCAGCTTGCGTTCGGCGAGATCGTCCTGCCGAAGCAGACGGCCTTCGTCGGCGAGATGCTTCCGGTGGAGTTGCGCATCTATGTCGATGCGCGCGTGCGCTGGAACTTCCAGGACCCGCCCGAGATTGGCTCCCCCGGCTTCACGATGCAGAAGCTGACCCAGCCCGCCCAGTCCGAAGTGCGCAGGAATGGGCGCCCCTTCAATCTTCTCATCTTCAAGACGGCCATCGCCCCGGTCAAGGCGGGCAAACTCACGTTCGGCCCCGCCACAATCTCCTGCCAGGCGCAGATCCCGCAAAACCGCCCTGCCATCCCGCACTTCTTCGGCGACGATTCCTTCGCCAACCCCTTTGGAATGTTCTCCCCGCCGCAGGAATACACCATCAAGGTCGACTCCGTGGCCGTCGAAGCCAAAGCTCTTCCGCCCGGCCCGCCGAAGAGCTTCTCCGGAGCCGTCGGTTCGTTCACGCTCGCCAGCGATGCGTCTCCTTCCCATGTCAACGTCGGCGAGCCGATCACCCTCACCGCGTCCGTCTCGGGGTGGGGGAACCTGGATGGCGTCCGCGCCCCAGTTCTAAACGGAGAGGACGGCTGGCGCGTCTATCCGCCCGCGAGCAAGATCAAGACTGAGGATGATGTCGGCATCCGCGGCGCCAAAACATTCCAGACCCAGATGATCCCGCTGGAGAAAAAGAACGCCCTCCCAGAGATCGAGTTCTCCTATTTCAATCCCATCCGCGAGCGCTACGTCACTCTTACAGGCAAGCCGCTTCCCGTTACCGTCGCGGGAGAGAGCGTCTCCACCCCGACCCCCGCTTCCCTGCAAAACCAGGCCTCGGCGCCCCAGGAACCGCGCCCCGCGAACGGCATCCTCTACATAAGGACCGATCCCGGCAACCTGGACGGTTCCTTCCAGCCGCCCTATGCCACCCGCGGCTTCTGGGTCGCGCAACTGGTCCCGCTCTGCGCGCTCGCCGGGCTGGTGGTTTTTCAAAGGCGGCAGGAGAAAGCCCGCACCGCCAAGGCCCGTCAACTGGCCGCGTTGCGCCGGGAGAAACAGGCGTTGTGGCGCATCCTTCGCGGCGAAGAGGCGGGCTACGCGGCCTTCGCGGACGCCGCCGCGCGGCTTGTCCAGGTCGACACCGCGTTCGCGACCGGAGGCAACGCTTCCCTGGTGGACGCGGAGTACGCCTGCGCCTCGCGCCCCCTTGGCGACTCCGCCGCCGCCGCCATCCGTTCGGTCTTCAGCGACCGGGAAGCGATGAACTACGCGGGCGTCGCGGTCGGCAGCGGCCCCGTCCCGCCCAGGAAACGGGCGGAAATCCTCGCGGCTCTGGAAGAATTCGACCATGCGAACGTTTAGAACATGACACGCTCTAAGCTTATTCTTCTCGCGCTCCTGTTCGCCGTCTCGGCCCGCGCGGATGAGTTTGCCGACGCCGCGCGCCTCTACGACGCCGGCAAGTTCACCGAAGCCCGGAACGCCTACGACGCCCTCGTCCACGACGGCAAATACGGGGCGAACCTCTTCTACGACCTCGGCAACACATGGTTCCGTCTGGACGAACCGGGGCGGGCGATCCTTAACTACGAGCGCGCCCTGGCGCTGGAGCCGTCGCATCCCGAAGCGCGGGCGAATCTCGCCTTTGTCCGGGAGAAAACAGGCGCGCAAATCCCGCCCAGGACGTGGCTTGACTACCTGGCCGCGCCTTTCAACATCAACATATTCGCGGTCGGGGCGGCCATCGCGGCGTGGATTGTCGTTTTCGCCATTTTGGGGCTGCGGATGAGCCGCCGTCCAAGTCCGCTCCTCTGGTTCGTCCTCGCCGCCGCCGTTTTTGTCCTGGGGGCGGCGGGGGCGGGCATCGCCGTCTTCGAGCGCGACAAATCCCTCGCCGTCGTCACCGACAAACAGGTCGAGGCGCGCCTGGAACCCCTGGACAACTCGGCGCCGGCGGGAACCCTCGCCTCGGGCGGCGAAGTGAAAATTCTCTCGGATCGCGGGCCGTGGCTCTATTGCGCCCTCTCCGACAATTCCCGCGCGTGGCTGCCCTCAAAATCCGTCGAACTGGTTCGCCTTGCGCGCTAGAACGTGTCATGCACTTTTTGCCTTGAGCGGCGGCGGCGTCGTTGTCGTTGCCGCCCGGAGCGGGGAGCAACGCCAAAGCGCCGGGCGCTTTCAGGTCTTTAGGCGGCTGGCACAGCCGCCTCTACAACCTCTACAACCTCTACAACCAAGAGCGGGCGAAAGTGCATGACACGCGCTGGAATTTTCCTCTTCCTGGCGTTCGCCGGGAGCCTGCTGGCGGACACGCCGACCTGGCAGCGCGAGCTTTCGCCCGTAATCCCCGGCAACTTCCCGCCGCCGCGCGCCTACCACGCCTCGTATCGCTTCGGCTGGAGCCGCTTCACCGCCGCCTATTCCAGCCTGACCGTCGCCAAACCCCGGCGCGACCAGATTCAACTCTCGGTCGAGGGGGCGACATCCGGCGTCGTCCGGCCGCTCTACCGGCTGGATGCCAAAAACGTCTCGCTCGCGAACCTGTCCACCCTCCTCCCGGTCCGCGTCTCGCAGACGGAGGTTTACCGGTCCAAAACCATCGACACCCGCATGGAATTCACGGACCGCGGCGTGACGAGGCTGCGCATGGTCACGACGGACAACACTCCGGCGAAAGCCAAGCGCTTCGAGTTCCCGCGGCTGCTGGATATCTACACCGCCTGGCTCTTCCTGCGGAGCCAGCGCCTGAAGACGGGGGACGCGTACAACCTCGTCATCTACCCCGGCACGGAGCCCTTCCTCGCGAACGTCCGCGTCCTCGGGCGGGAGAAACTCCAGGTGCGCGCCGGGAAATACAACGCCATCAAAGGCGAACTGAAGCTGCAAGCCATCGACGACAAACTGCAACTGCGTCCGCACACGAAATTCAAACGCGCTTTCATCTGGATTTCCGATGACTCCGACCGCCTGGTGCTCCGGGTGCAGGCGGACATCTTCGTCGGAAGCGTCTGGTCGGAACTGGACAAGGTGGTTTTTTAAGGCTGGTCGCGCGCTTGCCCAATTTGACTTTGACTACGTTTCCTTCTGCCGGATCAGCCACTTGCCGCTGCCCCAGCCCATCGCGAGATACGTGACGATGTAGAGTTGCAGGGAGGCGATCTGGAACGGGAACTCGATCAGCGCGTGGACGGCGGCGCCTGTCAGCGCAAGCCCCGCGCCGATCAGGAGCAGCCGGTCCGCGCGGGGGAGTCCCCTGGCGGCGAAGCATTTCGCCAATCCGCCGAAGATGAAGACGGCCCAGAGCGCCGCGCCGATCCATCCCCATTCCAGGATGGTTTGCAGGTAATCATTGTGAGCATAACGCCAGATGCCCGCTATGGCGCGGTTGAGCGACTGGGTGTAGTGGGGGAAGGCCAGTTCGAACGTCCCGGGTCCAAAGCCCCACCAGCCGGCGTCCGGGATCATCCTGCGGATGGCCCGCAGCGCCAGCAACCGGGGGTTTTCGCCGTTGACCTGCTCCTGGAGAATTTTCCATTTCTCGAAGGCGCGCTGCCAGCCCGAAAAGATGATCAAGCCCGCCAGCGCGGCGGCGGCGATTCCGACGTAGGCGACGGTCAAGGCGCGGCCGGGCAGCAGGCCGGGGGTCCGCAGTTCGTTCGCGGCCACGAATAGCCAGACGATCAGGAGCAGGAAGGTGATGACCTGGCCGCTTCGCGAGAAGTTGACCGCGGCCGCCGCCATGAAAAGGAAGGCCGTGGCTATCCAGAGCGCGCGGCGGGCGTGGGCGTTCCTGTCGCAGATGAAGAGGACGGCCAGCCCGGCGACGAGCGGGAAGACCAGGTTGATGTAGGAACCGGCGTTGCCGTGGTAGTAATAGGTCGCGAAGAACTGGCTGGTGGTGTTCCGATATTCCCAGAAGATCATCTGGGCGTCGGTCGCCTTTTGGAGCAGGCCGAGCAGGATGATGGACAATCCCGTGAGGCCGGCCGTCCACCAGATGCGCTGGCGCCACCGGGGGCGGGCTGCCATGTCGCTGGCGACGAAGAACGCCATCAGCAACGCCGTTATCCGAAGCATCGTCGTGATGGACGCCTCGGCGTCCACGGTTCCGGGCGCCCAGGAGAGCAGGGGAGTGACCGGGTTGAAGGCGTGTTTCTCCATGTCGTGATGGAACCTGGCGTTGGCGGCCATGAACCACCCCTGGAGGAGCAGCAGGTACGCGAGCGCCACACTCACCGGGTGGATGGCGGGCCGGTCATCCCGCACCGTCCACCCCAGGAACCAGAGGGAGGAGGCCGCGAAGAGAAGAATCTCCAGCGCTTCCCAGGCGGGCCGGGGCGTGCAGCCGTAGGCCCAGGGTGCGTAAACGAGGATCGCCAGGAACAACCAGCGGGGGCCGTCGATGAGGAATGTGGAAGCCCCCTCGGGCAGGTCGAGCCGCGATGGCGGAAACACGCCCCGATGTAGGAGCAAGGACTACACTCTGTCAACAATAACTCCTGTAGGATTATCGGAATGCCGCCAACTGGCGCTCGAAACGCCTATCTGCCATTCTCATGGTCGTGCGAAGGGACAGGTTTCCGGGAATGGGAGATGGGAGAGTCGATGGTTTTGCCGGGGGTGCGGCAAACGACCATGTGCGGCAGCTTGCTTTGAATTAATTTTTTATTTATCCATAGACTTCATTTTTGGTTGAATGATCTGAACACTTTGTCTTCCTCCTCTACATTCGATGACGCTCTGGTTCCGGGAGTTTCCAATCCCGAGCAGAACGGCTTTCACCCGGACCTTCCCGAGGTCGAGATCAATGCGATTGAACTTTTTATCCGCCTGGCGCGGCTCTTTGGCATCTCGAAATCCATCGGGGAGATTTACGGCATCCTGTTCATTTCGACGGCCCCGGTGACGCTGGACTACGTCCGCCACAAGCTCAACATCAGCAGCGGTTCCGCCAGCCAGGGATTGCGGCTGCTGCGGACGGTCGGCGCGGTGCGCGTGGCGTATGTGCCGGGAGATCGCCGCGACCACTATGTCGCGGAGACGGCCCTGCGGAAGATAATGAGCGGCTTCCTGCGCGAAAAGATCGGCCCGGCGCTCCTGGTTCACGAAGAACGTCTCGAACGGCTTTCTTCCCTGGTGGCCACGATGCCTGAAAAAGAGCGTCCGCTGGTCGAAAGCCGCATCCAAATTCTCGAAAGCTGGCGGCGCCAGGCGCGGGCCGTCCTTCCCCTGATGATCAACGGTCTGGAACCCGAACCGGAAAAATGAAGAACCCAACCACTCAAACCAATCGTCTCTCGTATCTCGACGGAGTCAGGGGCCTGACGGCGCTCTACATCGTCTTGAACCACGCCACCTTGAACATCGTCCTCCAGGACACCGCCGGCGCCATGAGCAAAGGCGTCCGCTCGATGACGAGCTGGTTCGCCAACGGCCTGCTCTCGGTCCAGATATTCATCGTGCTCTCGGGCTTCTGCCTCATGCTCGCGGCGGTGGGCGACGGCGGGCGGCTGCGGGGCGGCGTCCCCGGGTTCGCACTGCGCAGGGCCAGGCGCATCCTGCCGTGTTACTACGGCGCGATGGCGTTCTCGCTCTTGCTGCTGGCGGTTGTTCCGGGCATGGCGGCGCTCGATCCGAGCGACCGCGTCACCCGTCCGGGGCTGATCTCGCACCTTTTCCTGGTCCAGAATTTCAGCACGGGGTGGATAACGCAGATCGATCCGCCGATGTGGAGCCTCTCCATCGAATGGCAGATCTATTTCATCTTCGCGCTGTTGCTCCTTCCGCTATGGCAACGCCTGGGGACCCTTGCCGCGCTGGCGGCCGCCGTCGGCATCGGCTACGGCATCCATTGGTTCACCAAAGGGGTGGCGGATTACTCGCAGCCTTTCTATATCGGCTTTTTCGGCATGGGAATGGCCGCCGCCTCGGTGGCATTTGGGACGTCGCGGTTCGCGGAGCGCGCCCGGCGGCTTCCGTGGGGGATTATCGCGGCCGCTTCTTATCTCATGTTCCTGGGGATCATGAAATACGTGCATTCCAAGAAGGTGTGGATGATCTCCACGCAATTCCTCGCCTTCGCGGTGGCTTGCGGGCTGCTCGCGCTGGTGACCGCCAATCCGAAAAAGCTCAACCTGCGCGGCTTTCTCGAGTGGAAACCCGTCCTGGGCATCGGGCACATCTCCTATAGCTTGTATCTGACGCATTTCCCGGTGCTCGCGGCGCTTTACGCCTTGATCCACCGCTGGAGCCTGTCGCCCGACGCGGAGGTCGGCGTCATGATCGCGGCGGGCGTCCCGCTCTCCCTGGCCGTCGCTTACGTCTTCTATCGGTTCCTCGAATTGCCGTTCTTTGGCGGCTCCAAGGCCGCGAAAGCCCGCGCCAAGGCGGCGCCCGCCGTGGCCCTGGCGGCCGCCGTGCCGGTAGCCGAGTAGAAAAGCCGGGAGCCGCACCCTTTTTTCCTATGAACGATACGCTGACAGTCCCCGCCGCCGCGCCCGCCTCCCAGACGCGGGAGCGCAAACCCTTCGTCACCATCCGCCCCACGGCGGGCTGGCAGGCGTTGAACCTGTTTCAAGTGTGGCAGTACCGCGACTTGCTGATCAGCCTCGCGTCGCGCGACGTGAAGCTGCGTTACAAACAGACCGCGCTCGGCATCGTCTGGGTCGTTTTGCAGCCGCTTATCGCCGCGGGCATCTTTTCGTTCGTCTTCGGCAAGGTCGCCAATATGTCGAGCGACGGCGTGCCCTACTTCATCTTCTCGTTCGCGGGGCTCATGGCGTTCAATCTTTTCACCAACACGGTCGGGAAGATCGGCGGCTCGCTCACCGGCAACGCGCATCTCATCTCGAAGGTGTTTTTCCCGCGGCTCATCCTGCCGCTCTCCGCGGTGCCTTCGACGATGATCGACTTCCTCGTGGCGTCCGGGATGATGGTCGGCCTGATGGTCGTGTACCGGGTGTCTCCCACCTGGACGGTGTGCCTGCTGCCGGTCTGGATGGCCCTGCTGCTGATGCTCGCGGTAGGCATCGGCCTCTGCGCCGCTTCGCTCATGGTCAGCTACCGCGACGTGGGTTACATCCTGCCCGTATTTCTCCAGATACTCATGTATGCGAGCCCGGTCGCCTATTCCATCACGAAGGTGCCGGCGAATCTCCGCTTCTGGTACGACCTGAACCCGCTCTCGCCGCTCATCGTGGCATTCCGGTGGTCGATCTTTGGCACGGGGCTGGGCGACCTGCCGCACCTGGCGCTGGCGACGGGCGTCACCCTGCTGGTTTTGCTCGTGGGACTCTTCTCTTTCAAGCGCATGGAAAGGCGGTTCGCGGATGTCATCTAGAGCGTGCCATGCACTCTTCGCCTGCGCTTCTGGGGACGGCGCTGTAGAGGCGGCTGCGCCAGCCGCCTGGAGCGGGAGGCAACGCAAAAGCGCCAGGCCGTTCCGGGTCTTTGGGAAACCAGGAGGGGGCAAAAGCGCATGAAACGCTCCAGCCCGCTCGTCAGCGTCCTCGTCCCGACATACAACGGTTCGAAGTATATCGGCGAGACGTTGGAAAGCATCCTGGCGCAGACTGGCGCGGATGTGGAGGCCATCGTCATCGACGACGGCTCCAGCGACGGTACGCCCGAAGTCGCCGCCGGTTACGGGCCGCGCGTGCGCTGCTTCCGCCAGGCGAACGCCGGCACCGCCGCGGCGCGGAACACGGGTCTCGGGCACGCCCGGGGCGAATTCGTCGCGCTGCTCGACCACGATGATCTCTGGCTCCCGCACAAGCTGGAACGCCAGCTGCCCCGGTTCGCCGAAGACCCGCGGATCGGCCTCGTCGCCGCCTGGATGGAAGTCTTCGATTCCGAGACGGGCGAAGTGAAGGGGACGTATGAGCCGCCGCCGGAACTCGGCGTGCACGACATGCTCGGCTACAAGCTTCCGCCCGTCCAGACGATGATTTTCCGCAAGTCCGCTCTCGAGCATATCGGGGGGTTCGACGCTTCGTGCCTGGGCACGGACGACTGGGACATCAATATCCGCATCGCCAAGGAATTCCGCGTGGTGAGCGTCGGCGAAATCCTGGCGCGCGCACGGGTCCACTCCTCGCAGCAAGGCCGGGACGGAACGCGGATGTACAAGAACTGCATGCGGGTGCTCGACAAGCACGAGCATACCCACCCCGGTTGCGCCGAGTGCCGGAAGGCCGTCCGCAAAAGCCGCGGACTGGTGCGCCAGTATTACTACGACTACGTGAAGGGCCGGGCTCGCGTCGCCTGGGGGCAGAAGCGGTACGCCGCCGCCGCCGCCGATGCCGTCTGGGCTTTCTGGCAGTATCCACCCGCCTTGAAACGCGTGCTCGGGCGCGCCCTTTTCAGCCAACAACCATGACCAACGACATAGCCATCCGCGTTCGCGGACTCACCAAGTCCTACACCATCGAGCACAACAAGGAGAAGCATTCCACCTTGGCCGAAACGATGCTTCAGAACATCAAGACCCCGTTTCGCCGGCGGGAGAAGGAAACCTTCTGGGCGCTCCAGGAGATGTCCTTCGACATCGAGGCGGGGGACGTGGTGGGCGTCATCGGGCGCAACGGCGCGGGCAAGAGCACGCTGTTGAAAATCCTCAGCCGCATCACGGAACCGACCTCCGGCGTCATCGAGCTTTATGGCCGCATCGGAAGCCTCCTGGAAGTCGGCACGGGCTTCCACCCCGAGCTGACCGGGCGCGAGAACGTCTATCTCAACGGGGCCATCCTCGGCATGTCGCACCGGGAAATCGCGCGGCAATTCGACGCCATCGTCGCGTTCTCCGGCGTCGAGAAGTTCCTGGATACGCCGGTCAAACGGTATTCGAGCGGCATGTATGTCCGCCTGGCGTTCGCGGTGGCGGCGCATTTGAGCACGGAGATACTGCTCGTGGATGAAGTGCTGGCGGTGGGCGACGTCGAGTTCCAGGAGAAATGCCTGGGCAAGATCAAGGACGTCGCCAACACAGGGCGCACGGTCATCTTCGTCAGCCATCACATGCAGTCCGTCTCCGTCCTTTGCAAGAAGGCGATGTTCCTGGAGCGCGGCAAGGCCCTTTATTTCGGCGAAGTGCCGGTGGCCATCGACCATTACGTCCGCAGCTTCGGGAAGAAATCCACTTCCGTGTCCGACGCGCGCCGCCGGCCCGGCACGGGCGAACTGCGGCTTACCTCCGTCGAGCCTTCCAAGGAATTCTTCGAGTCCGGCGAGGAGAAGCGGATCAACATCACCATCGAGCGGTTCTCGCGCTTCGAGGGGAAATACTTCATCTCCTGCGCGGTGGTGAATGCGCTCGGGGTGGCGATCCTGCATTGCGACTCGCGCATGACGGGCCACTGGGTCGATGCGTCGGATACGTATCACGGCCAGTTCATCCTGAGAACGCCGTGGCTGAGGCCGGGCGAGTACCGGGTGGATATGTTCGTGTGCCAGGCGGGCATCATCGACGCCTTCGAGCACGCCTGCCATTTGAACATCCTGCCGCTGCTTCCCTACGCCGTGACCGACAACACCGAAGCCACGGCGCACGGAGTCGTGTTCGCCGATTTCGCCTACGCCGCCGCGCCCGCGCCGGCCGCCGTTTGATGAAACTCAAAGCCTACGTCCTGCTCGCCGATCCGGCGTGGATCGAACACAGCGTTCTTTCCTATTACAACGTCGTCGAGGAGATCGTCGTCTCCTATGACAAGAACTCCCGCGGCTGGACGGGTTCGCCGCTCGTCGTGGACGAATGCCTCCGGCGCCTGAAGGCCGTCGACCGAGACAACAAGATGCGTTATTTCCCCGGGGACTACTATTCGCCGGATCGCAACGCCATGGAGAGCGACACGTACCAGCGCCAGTGCGCTCTCGACCAGGCCGGGCCGGATGCGGACTGGGTTCTTCAACTCGACACGGACGAAGTGCTGCCGAATCCCGCCAAGCTCATCGAATGCCTCGAGTACGCCGCCGCGAAGGACATCCCCGCGGTCGAATGGCCCATGCGCGTCTTCTTCCAGCGGCTGCCGGACGGGCGGTTTCTCGAGATTTGCGAGTCGCGGTTGCACGGACATTTTGAATACCCGGGGCCGGTCGCCGTCCGTCCGGGAACCCGCCTGGACAGCGCGCGGCGCACCGCCGGCTCCTACGTGCGCGCCGTCGTGCGGGGCGACCGCAGCCTGCAAACCCGGCGGGCCGCGGAGTCCAACGAGCACCGGCTCGCCTGCTGCACGGACGCGGAGGCGATAGCCCATTTTTCCTGGGTTCGCACGCCCGCGGAAGTCCGTTCCAAGATAGCGTCCTGGGGCCATCACGAGGGGTGGAAAACCTGGCTTTTTTACCAGCTTTACTGGAGGAGCGCGCCGCGGTTCTGGCGTTTGCACCGGGATTTTCATCCGTTCGCCCGCGGCCTGTGGCCCGCGTTGCGGCCCGCCGCCATCCCCTTCGCGACGAAAAGCGCGACGGAAAACGCGACGGAAAGCGCGACGGAAAGCGCGACGGAAAGCGCGACGGAAAACGCGCGCCTGTCATGACCAAAACCGAGACGCCCCTTTTCCGGTTCGCGAAGAGCCTCACGCCGCTGCGCAAGGCGCGCCGCTGGTTCCTCAATGAGATATGGGGCGACCTCCGGCTCTACTGGCTGACGATGCTCGGGTACGTCCCGTCCCATCGCGTGCGGAATTTCTTTTACCGCTGGTGCGGCGTCCGGCTGGCCCGGACGAGTTCCATCCACTGGCGGTCGCGGTTTTTCAGCCCCGAAGGCCTTTCGGTGGGCGAACATTGCACCATCGGCAACGACAGCTTTTTCGACGCGCGCAGCGGCGTCACCATAGGCGATTGCGTCAATATCGCGGGCGAGGTGCGCATCTACACGCGCGAGCATGATATCGACGACCCGTATTTCGCCGAGGTCGGGGGCCCCGTCTTCATCGAGGATTACGCGTATATCGGCACGCGGGTTACGATCATGCCGAATGTGCGCATCGGGCGCGGAGCGGTGGTGGCGTCCGGCGCGGTCGTGACCAGGGACGTGCCGCCCTACATGCTCGTCGGCGGGGTGCCCGCGCGCGTCATCCGCGAGCGTTCGCACGACCTGCGTTACAAGCTCGGCTTCGCAAAGAAATTTCAATGATTAAAACTCTCCCTCGCGTCGCGATCATCATCGTCATCTGGAACGGCAAGAAGGACACGCTCCTCTGTCTTGAATCCATGCGGCGGGACACATACGGCAACAAGGAAATCCTCCTCGTGGACAATGGTTCCACAGACGATTCGGTCGCGGAAGTGCGCCGCCTGTTCCCGGAAGTCGTCGTGCTGCAACTGAGCAGGAACCTCGGTTTCACCGGCGGCAACAACGCCGGGATAACGCACGCGATCGAACGCGGCGCGGATTACGTCTACCTGATCAATAACGACACCACCGTCGAACCCGACGCGTTGGAAAAGCTCGTGGAGGCGGCTGAGACGAATCCCGAGGCGGGCCTTGTCGCCCCGGTCATTCACGATCTCGATCCGCCCCGGGCGATCTGGTTCTCGGGATCGAAGATGGACTTGCGGCGCGGCGCGGCCTGGCACGACAACGCGCGGGAACCGTCCAGGACGGACGCGCCTTTCGAGGTTCCGTGGGCCACCGGCTGCGCGATGCTCATCCCCGCGGGCCTGGCGGGCGAACTCGGCGGGTTCGACGACCGCTATTTCCTGAGCTGGGAGGACGTGGACCTGAGCGTGCGCGTGCGGAAGACCGGGCGCAAAGTCATAATCGCGCCCACCGCGCGCATCTACCACAAGGGCGGCCAGTCGGGGAAGAACTTCAACGGCATCTACGGTTACTACGCGGTGCGCAACAGCCTTCTGCTCGTCCGCAAGCACGGCGGGCGGGACTATCCGCGCGCGTTGTTCTGCATCGTCACCTGGCACTTGAAGCGCTGCCTCCATCCGCGGTTCTCCGGGCCTCGCGGCCGGCATCTCCGCCTTATCTGGGAAGGCCTGCGCGACCATTTGCAACAGCACTACGGCCAGTACCAGGCTGCCCAGGCAACCCAGCCGACCCGTTCGTGAGCATCGTTTTCATCAATTGCACGGGCGAGACCTTCACGCCCACCAAGAGCGGGGCGATCAGCACCTGCCTGCGGGAAGTCTGCGCCGCGGCGCAGAAGGACGGAGTAACGCCCTGGGTCATCACCCGCAAGATGAAGGCCGAACCGTACGCGTATCCGAACACGATCCTGCTCGATTACCCCTGGATTCCCAGCATCCGCGGAACGGGCATCGGGAGGTTGCTTAAAATCCAGCAACAAGTGACGGGCTGGGGGCACTTCCGGCAGGGCGCGTACGCCCGGCGCGTGGTGAACGCCATCCGCGAGCGCGGCCTGGAGAAATACCCGTTCGTCCTGCACAACGATCCCGAGATGGCGGTTCACATCCGCCGCTGCTTTCCCCGCGCGCGCATCATACACCTGTTTCACAACGCCAATACGTGCAGCGAAAAATATCGCCGGGAATACGCCGCGGCCGTCGATGTCCCCGCCGGGGTCAGCGACTTCATCAGCCGCTGGCAGGAGGAGTATTTCGGCATCCCGAAGGGGGGCGTCGCCACCATTTACAACGGGGTTGACCTGGAGCGTTTCGCCCCCGCCGCGCAACCGCCGGACGGCCCCGCGGTCATCAACTTCGTCGGCCGCACCGACGCGACCAAGGCGCCGGACCTCCTCTTGCGCGCCGCGAAACGACTCTCCGCGAAGACAAAGGATTTCAGCGTCCAGATTCTCGGCGCGCGTTATTACTGGGGCACGGAGCCGGACGATTACCAGCGCCTGCTGGAAAGTCTCTCCGGAGACCTGGAGCGCGACGGCATTTCCGTGCGGCGCCCCGGGGTTGTGAGCCGGACGGCGCTCCCCGACGAGTTGCGAAAGGCGCACATACACGTCGTCCCGTCGCGCTGGGATGAACCGTTCGGTTTGACGACCGTCGAAGGCATGGCGAGCGGCCTGGCCATCGTCGCCTCGCGGACGGGCGGCACCAGCGAAGTGGTGGGTAAGGCCGGTTTTCTATTTGAGCGCGATTCCGAGGACGAACTGGCCGGCCATCTTGCCGCGCTGGTGGCGGACAAGGAGCTGCGCCGGGACTACGGACGCCTGGCCCGGCAACGCGCCGAGAAATTCACCTGGGACGAGACCTGGGCAAACATCCGAAAAGCGGCGGGAATCTAAAATCTATGAGCACGCACTTCTGCTTCGTCAACATGCCCATCGAGTACTACTCGCCCGTCTCGGGAGGGGCGATCTCCACCGTCATCATGTATACGGGGAAGGAACTGCTCGCTCGCGGGCACAAGGTAAGCGTCCTGACCGTCGTCAACGAAGACGAGACCTACGACGTCGGCGAACTCGTAAGGCTGGACGCCAGGAAGCGGGACGATCTCCCGTTTCTCATGCGGCGCATCTCTTCCCTGCGCTGGCGCTTCTCCGGCTTCGACTGGCCGTACTTCGAGTACTACCTGGATTCCGTGACGCGCGAATTGAAACGGCTCTCGCCCGCGCCGGACGTCGTCGTCGTGTTCAACGACCTCGTCAGCCCCAGGTATATAAAGAAAGCCGTGCCGGGCGCGAAGGTGGTCGTCTGGCTGCAAAACGAATGGCGCACCCGGTATGACATGGCCGCGACTTCCGCCAGCACGGACTTGTTCGTGGCTTGCAGCGACTACATCCGCAAATGGACGGCGAACACCCACGGGATCCATCCGTCCCGCATCGCGGTGGCGCACAACGCCGTCGACCTGGCGACGTTCATGCCGCGCGAGGATTACCTGGAGCCCGGGAAGGAGGTGCGCGTCCTCTTCGTCGGCCGCATCGACCGCAACAAGGGGCCGGACATCGTCGCCGACGCGGTCGCCACGCTCCGCGCCGAGGGCCTGCCCGTCAAGCTCACGCTCGCGGGCGGCTTGTGGTTCTATGGGCACGGCAACGAGATGAGCGACCCCTATTTCCGCCTGCTCAAGGCCAAGACGGACGCCGCGGACGCCAGGCTGCTCGGGCACGTGACGCGCAGGGACGTGCCGACGCTTTTCCGCATGCACGACATCGTCTGCGTCCTCTCGCGCTCGCAGGACCCGTATCCCCTCGTCACGATGGAAGCCATGGCGAGCGGCTGCGCGGTCATCGCCTCCCGCCGCGGCGGCCTGCCGGAAGCGTGCGTGGGCGCGGGCATCCTCGTCGAGCCGGAGAATTTCCAGGAAGTGGTTTCAGCCTTGCGTTCACTTGTGACAGACCCTAGTCTTTTGCGCAGTGAGAAGCAGAAATCTGTCGAACGAGCCTCCCGCTCGCCCTGGTCGGTGGGTGCGGACGTCGTGGAGGACCTGGTCTTTGAGGGCGCCCCGGTGGCGCTCTGAAATGCCCGGCAGTTAGCCGCGGGGCGGAGCGAACCAAGGCCCCCCTTGCTTTTCCAAGTCATGCGGCTGTTGAAGCGTCCGTCATTTTCATTTCGCTCCTTTTTTCCTTGTGACCTGGGAACATTCCATCCTGCGGCGGGAAGCGGCTTGGGACGGGACATCTGAACCGATGAACTTCTGTTTCGTCAACATGCCCATCGAGTATTACTCGCCCGTCTCGGGCGGGGCGATCTCGACGCTCATAATGAGCATCGGGCGGGAGCTGCTCTCGCACGGGCACAAGGCGACCGTGCTGACCATCCGCGGCGGCGATCCCATGTATGACATCGGCGAAGTCATCCCGGTCGAAGTCCGGAGGCGGGAAGACCTCAGCTTTTTGCAGCGCAGGGCCTCCTCCCTGCGCAGGCGCTGGTCCGGCTGGGACTGGCCGTATTTCGAGTATTACCTCAATTCCGTCCTTGAAAAGCTGGGCCGCTTCTCGCCCGCGCCCGACAAGGTGGTCGTATTCAACGATCTCGTATCGCCCTCCTATATCAAGCGCGTCCTGCCCCGGACCGAAGTCATCGTCTGCCTCCAGAACGAATGGCGGACGAATTTCAACATGGCGGAAACGATCCGCCACACCGATCTGTTCGTGACGTGCAGCGACTACATCCGCCAGTGGACGGCGCGCACGCACAAGATACCGCTGGACAAGTTCGCCGTGGCGCACAGCGGCGTGGACTCCTCGGTCTTCACGCCCCGCGAGGATTACCTGGAACCGGGCGATCGCGTGAAGGTGCTCTTCCTGGGGAGGATAGACCCGAACAAAGGCCCCGACCTCACCGTCCGCGCCGTGGCGGCCTTGCGGGCCGAAGGGCTTCCCGCGAGTCTCACCGTCGCGGGCGGGCTTTGGTTCTACGGACACGGCAAGGAAATGGAGAACCCGTTTTTCCGCTCCCTCAAGGCGAAAATGGACGCCTCGGGCGCGGAATATCTCGGCCACGTGACCCGGGCGCATGTGCCGGAAATAGCGCGCCGGCACGATATCGCGTGCGTGCTCTCCCGCTCGAACGAACCCTTCGGCCTCGTGGTGCTGGAGGCGATGGCCGCGGGGTGCGCCGTCATCTCCTCGGACCGCGGCGGCCTGCCGGAAGCGTGCGGCGGCGCGGCCACCCTGGTGAATCCGGATGATTTTGAAGCCGTGACCGCGGCGCTGCGCGCCCTGGTCGTCGACAAGCAATTCCTCCGGAGCGCCAAGACGAAATCCGTCGAGCGAGCCGCGCGTTCACCCTGGTCGGAATGCGCCCGCGTATTCGAGCAGTCCGCGCGCAAGGAAGCCCTGGAATATACCGCCAAGTGAACGACGACGCCCGCCCTGCCGCCAGGAAGAACGCGGTGTTGAACGGCATTGTCGCGGCAATGCTTCTGTTTCTCGTCCTCAGGTGCCTGGGAGTCGGAGCGTACCGGGCCGGGGTTGCCCCGGGCGGCCTCTTCCTCGGCGACTTCGGGACCTATCACCAGGCCGCGCGGCGGCTGAACGAGGGGAAGCAGTTATACCTTCACGAAGAGGGGCCGCGGCTTCTCTACCAGTGCGTTTCCTCGCCCTTCATTCCCGTGCTGGTGCGCCCCTTGGGGAAACTCCCGGTGGACGCGGCGTTCCGCATCTGGGTGGCATGCAACGTCACGCTGCTGACGCTGGCCGCCCTGCTTTTCTGCTGGGGCGCGGAGATGCGATTCCCCGAAGACATCGCGCTCGTTCTGCTGGTGTTGTTTACCGCGTTCCGCTATTGGCCGGCGGTCATTGAACTCGCGATGGGAAACTCGGACGTTATCCTGCTGCTGGCGATTGCCGGGATGTTCGTTTGCAACCGTTACAAGAAGTGGATGCTGTTCGCGCTGCTGGTGGCGCTGGCGACCTTGACCAAGACGTGGATGATCGGCTCCCTCTTCTTCCTTCTGGCGCGGCGCAAATGGAACGCCGCGGCCGCCGCGCTCGCGTTCATCGCCGCGGGCGCCGCGATCCTCTTCACCGTGGTGGGCTGGCCGGAGTTTGCGCGCTTCCTTGAAACGACCCGCCGTTATTCCTCGCAGCCGGACCTCGTCTCCCTCTCCGTGGCGGGCATGGCGCGGATGTACTTCACGGCCAACCATGTGCTGAAGCCCTGGGCGGACAACCGCGCGCTTTACCTGGCGACGCTCGCGGCGGGCTACGGGTTCCTGATGGCGGGGCTGGCCTATCTCTGGTGGAAAGCGCCGCTCATGAACTCCGCCCAATGGCGCCTCCTCCTTGCGCTTGCCGCGCTCGCGATCATCCTGGGCAGCCCGGTCTGCCATCAATTCTACTACGTGCTCGCCCTGCCGCTCATCTGGGCGCTCCTTACCGGCCCCGGCGCCTGGCCCGTAAAGCTCGCCGCATTCGCCCTCTACCTGGTGTTTTCGATACCCACGCCCGGTTTGAACCCCGTCGCCGAGGTCTTGCGGCACGGCATCCGGTCAGCCGAGGTCGCGATCGACTTCCTTACGGGGATGGCGCTGTGGGCGCTCGGCCTTTTCGAGTTGAACCGCGAGTTTTCAACGCCCGTCAATCCGTGAAGATCGCCATTACATCCCTGTACTTGCCGAGCGGCAGCAAGATCGGCGTCGGCTACGTGGTTCACGCGTTCGCCAACGAAATGGTGCGGCGCGGCCACGAAGTCACCGTCTTCAGCCAGAGCGGAGCGAGCCTCGACTCGCTTTACGAGGTTGTCGTCGTGCCTTCCGGCAAGCGCATGCGCACCTTTGGATTCGCGTGGAATCTCCGGCGCCAGGATTTTTCGAAGTTCGACGTGCTGAACGCCCACGGCGACGACTGGTTCCTCTGGGGCTGCAAGAGGCCGCGCCACATCCACACCTTCCACGGTTCATGCCTCGCGGAAATGCTGCACGCCAAAGGCTTCACGACGAAGCTCCGCATGGCGATGCTCGCCCTGTGCGAATTCGGAGCCTGCTTCCTCGCGGATGAACTGGTCGCCGTCTCCGCCAACACGCGCCGCTACAATCCGTTCGTGAAAAAGGTCATCCCAAACGGCGTAGACCTGCGGGCGTTCCGGCCCCAGGGCAAAAAATCCGTCGCGCCCTCGCTCCTGTTTGTCGGCACGATGGCGGGCCGCAAGCGCGGCGCGATGCTGCTGGAGTTGTTCCGGCGGGAAATCCAGCCGCGCGTTCCCGAAGCCGAATTCTGGGCGGTGTGCGAGGAGAAGGTCGAGGGCGAGGGCGTCCGCTGGTTCGGGCGCGTGCCGGAGGACAAGCTGGCCTCGCTTTACAGTTCCGCGTGGGTTTTCTGCCTGCCGAGTTCGTACGAGGGGTTCGGAGTCCCCTATATCGAAGCCATGGCTTCCGGCACGCCGGTCGTCGCCACGCCCAATCCCGGCGCGCGCGAAGTCCTCGGCGACGGCGAATACGGGGAACTCGCTTCCGACGAAAGGCTGGGAAAGATGCTGCTGCGCGCGCTGACGCAGGAACCCCTGCGCGAACGCCTGCGCGAAGCGGGCTTGAAGCGGGCGCGCGACTTTAGCTGGGACACCGTCTGCGCGAGCTACGAAGCGCTCTATGCGCCCCGCGGTCCGCGCGCCTCCGAAGCCTTCGCCTTGAAATGAACGTCGCCCTGTTCGCAAGCGCGTTTCACCCCTCCGTCGGCGGAGTGGAGGAACTTGTCCGCCAGCTCGCCCACGAGTATCGGCGGCGCGGCATGTCGGCCATCGTGCTGACAAATCGCTGGCCCCGCGCGCTGACCCGGCGCGAAGAATTCGAAGGCATCCCCGTTTACCGGCTTGCGATGCGCCTGCCGGAGTGGAATTTGCGGGTGCGCGCGGCGTACTGGCTCGGCTATCCCCGGGCGCGGGCGGAGATGCTTGCGATCCTGAGAAAACACAGGATCGATCTCCTCCACGTCCAATGCGCCAGCAGCAACGGGCACTACGCCCTGCTCGCCAAGCGCGCGCTCGGCCTGCCGCTGGTGTTCAGCTCGCAGGGGGAGCGCACCATGGACGCCGGGCGCGTCTATGAAAACTCGCCGTTCATGAACAGGACGCTCCGCAGGCTGCTGACGGAAGCCGATCACATCACCGCGTGTTCGCGCGACACCCTCGAGGACCTCGAAGCGTATTCCGCGATGAAATTCTCGGAGCGCGCGAACGTCGTTTATAACGGGATACGGACGGAGGATTTCCAGGACGCCCAGCCGTACGCGCACCCGAGGCCTTATATATTGGGCATCGGCAGGCTGGTGCCGCAGAAGGGATTCGACGTGCTCATCGACGCGTTTGCGCGGGCCGGGGCGCCGTCGCACGATCTCCTCCTCGCCGGCGAAGGCCCGGAGCGCGCCGCGCTGGAAGCCCTGGCGCGGGAACGCGGCCTGGAGGGGAGGGTGATCTTCCCGGGGCGGGCGGATCGCGCGACCGCCGCCGCGCTTTTCAAGGGATGCTCTTTTTTCGTCCTTCCTTCGCGGCAGGAACCGATGGGCATCGTGAACCTCGAGGCCATGTGCTCGGGCAAAGCCGTCGTCGCTTCGCGCACGGGAGGCGTGCCGGAGATCGTGCTAGAGGGCGAAACGGGGTTGCTGTTTCCGCCCGGCGACTCCGCCGCCCTCGCGGAAGCCATTCGCCGGCTGGCGGGCGACGACGCCGCGAGGGCGCGCCTCGGGGCGGCGGGGCTGGCTCGCGCGGCGAAGTTCACGTGGCCGGCCATCGCGAGTTCCTACCGGTGCATCTATGACAAGGTTTCGCAAGGCGCCCAGGCGCCCGGCTTGCTGGTAAAGGGCTGCGCTTGAATGAAAGTCTTCGCCACCACAGCCATCCAGGAAACCATGCCGCACGTGTCGACTTACCTCCCGACGCTGGCGCGACTCGCGGAGCAGGACCGTTTCGGCGTGCACCAACTGGCCGATGACCCGGACGAGGCGGACATCATCCTTTTTCTGGACGGTCATCAGCATCCGTCCGACCTCGGCATGGACTCCATCCGCCGGCATCCGCTCGTGCGGCGGCACCGGGAGAAAACATTCCTCTATAGCGAGCAGGATCAGCCGTGGTGCGCGATGCCCGGCCTTTACGTCTGCATGCCGAAATCGTCGTTCAATCCGCGGCGGCAGCGCGCGTGCGCCTATATCGCCATGCTCAACCCCCCCTCGACGCCCAGCCCGCTGGAGACGGGGGACGACGCGCTGCTTTTCTCCTTCATGGGCCGGGGCGGCCACCGGGTGCGGGATCGCATCCAGGAACTGGCGCACCCGCGCGCGTACCTCGCCGACACGAGCGCCGTCGATTTTTTCGGCGACAAGACCGACCAGGTGGACAAACAAAAAGAGCGCTACGCCGAAGTGATGCGCCGCTCGAAATTCGTCCTTTGCCCGCGCGGCAACGGCACGTCCTCCTTCCGGCTTTTCGAGACGATGGCCGCCGGGCGCGTGCCGGTGATCCTGAGCGACGAGTGGGAGCCGCCCGCCGGCCCCGCATGGGAGAGCTCCTCGGTGCGCGTGGCGGAAGCGGACGTGAGCCGCCTGCCGGCCCTACTGGAAGCGTGCGAAGACCGCTGCGCCGAGATGGCCGCCGAGGCGCGCCGCCAGTGGGAGCAATGGTTCGCGCCCGATGTCCTTTTTCACCGGATGATCGAAGGCTGCCGCGATCTGCTAGGAATAAAACCGCTCCCGTCGAAGCTGTTGAATCGCCGCTACCTCTATCTTTGGGCGCGTTCGATGAAGTGGAAGATCAAGTCGTACACGTCCGCCTGTTGAAAATGAAGGAAACCGGCATTGTGAAGTCCAGCCTCGGGAGCGTCAGGTTGATCAATTTTCCGTTGATCCCCGACCCGCGCGGCAACCTGGTGTTCGCGGAGTACGACCGGCATCTGCCGTTCGCGCCGAAACGCTTCTTCGTCACGTACGACGTTCCGGAGAACAGCGTGCGGGGCGAACACGCGCACAAGAAGCTGGAGCAACTGATCGTCTGCCTGAAAGGCTCGCTCACGGTCACCGTGGAAGACGGCTGCGCGAAGGAGGACTATCTCCTCGATTCCCCCGACAAGGGCGTCTATATCCCGCCGCTCATCTGGGGCGTCCAGTCGGGCCATTCGAAGGACTGCGTCATGCTGGTGCTCGCCTCCGACGTTTATGACGAGAGCGGCTACATTCGCAACTACGCCGATTTCCTGGCGCACGTGGGCAAATAACAAAACATGAAAATTCTCTACCTATTTCCGACCGACTGGAACAAGGAGATCGCCGACGGCGAGGCCGGCGCGGTGCCCTCCCACAGGGTCTGGGGCTACGCGGACGTGAAGAAGATGGGCCACGAAGCCATCGTGTGCCCCACGCCGAAATTCTTCCGGCGCCGCCTGACCAAGCCCGTTCCCTGGCGCATTTACCAGGCGTTGTACGCGGTGTGGAAGCAGTGGAGCGTGGATTGCATCTTCGCGGTGAACGAGGCCTCCGTCCTGCCGGTGTTGATCCTGAAAAAACTCGGCATCCTGCGCGCGCCGGTTGTCATCATCTCCACGGCGATCATGCACGTGCGCAATCGCTCGGGAAAAAGGAAGGCGATCTTCAGCCGCCTCCTGCCCGAAGCCGAGGCGATCGTCTCCCTCAGCACGATGGAACGGGACGCGATATGGCGCGAATTCAATCTGCGCGAAGACCGGCAGCATCTCGTCCACATGCTAGTGGATGTCCATTACTTCAAGCCGGACGGCCCGCTGGGCGGCGGCGATTACTGCCTCTCCGCGGGAACGAACGAGGGCCGGGATTATCCCACGCTCCTCAAGGCGTTCCCCAAAGGGGAGAAGCTCATCGTCGTCACGGACGCTTACAACGCCGCGATCATCGAAAAGACGAAGGAGCCGGGGATGCAGGTCGAGGTGTTGCAAGCGATGCCCATCAGCAAACTGAAGGACTTGTACCGGCGCGCGCGGGCGATCATCAACCCGATTGGCGAGGTCGATTTCGCGTCGGGCCACACGATCCTGCTGGAAAATATGTCGCTCGGGCGGCCCGTCATCGTCTCGAAGGTGAGGGGGATGCAGGATTATTTCGAGGACGGCGTCACGGCCATAGGAGTCAAGCCGTACGACGTCGAGGATATGCGCCGGAAACTTCGCGCGTATCTCGACAACCCGGACAGCTTCGCGGAGATCGGCGCGCGGGCGACCGAGTGGGCGCGCCGGTTCTCCTCCGAAGAGTTTGCGCGGCAGCTCGTCGAGATCGGCGAAAGCGTCGTGCGCGCCAGGAATGCGTGACCTGATTTTTGTTTCGCTCGAGAACTGGGACGACGTCTGGCGTCGCAACCAGTTCCTCTGCGCGGGGCTGGCGAAGCGTTTCCCGGCGATGAAGATTCTCTTCGTCGGCCTGCCAAGGAACGTGACCCACCACCTGCGCCGCGGGACGCTCGGCGCCTTGCGCGGCGAGGCGACCTGGACCGTCCCCGGATTCCCCAACATCACCGTGACGCGCGCGCTGAAACTCTTTCCCGATTCGCTCCGTGCGGGAAGACTCCTGAACGAGGCGATCTCCCGGCGCCACATTCTTTCCGTGGCGGGCGGTCTGGGAATAAAGGATCCCGTTTTGTGGCTGAACCCCTACTCGGCGGCGCACATGGCGGGCGCGATGGGCGAGCGCGCGATGGTCTACGACATCACCGACGACTGGGCCCTGGCGCCTTCCTTTTCCGACTCGGAGCGAAAGCTTATCATCGGGCAGGATCGCGCCTTGTGCGAGCGCGCGAACCTCGTCGTCGTCTGCTCCGAGGCGCTGGCGGAGAGCCGCGCGGCGACCTGCAAAAACCTCCTGCTCCTGCCGAACGGCGTCGACAACGCCCATTACGCGGCGATTCCCGACACGACGCGGAAAGGCCGCTGGCAGTCCCCGGTGTTTGGTTACACCGGGACGATTCACGCGGATCGTTTCGACACGGAACTGGCCGCCGGTCTAGCCCGTTCTTTTCCCACCGGCAGCGTAGTGCTGGTCGGCCCCGATCATCTGACACCCGCCGAAAAAAACCGCCTGGCGTTGTGCGGCAATATCCACGTCACAGGCCCGGTCAGTTACGAGCGGATACCCGAAGTGATGTCGGAATTCGACGTATGCATCGTCCCGCACGTCGAGACGGGCTTCACCAACAGCCTCAATCCGCTGAAGCTGTGGGAGTACCTCGCCTCGGGCAAACCGATTGTCAGCACGAGGGTCGCGGGCTTCAACAGCTACCCGAACCTGTGCCGCATAGCCTCCGGCGTGGACGCGTTCGTCACAGCCTGCGGCGAGGCCATGGCAGAGAACGGCGCCGCCCGGCCCGCGCGCAGGGCGGAGGCGCGGAAACACAGTTGGGAGCGCCGTCTCGACGTGCTGCTGGACGCGCTCGCCCCATTCTGTTGAACATGAAGACGGATCGGCTCGATTACGTGGATGGCCTGCGCGCCCTGGCGGCGCTCTACGTCACCGTGTACCACATGCTCCTGAATGTGAATGACGGGTTGCCGGACGGAATGAAGAGGCACGTCCTCGGGGTTTTCATGTTCGGACATTACGCCGTGGACGTCTTCATCGTCCTCTCCGGTTTTTGCCTCATGCTGCCCGTGCTTCGGAAAGGGGGGATTTCCGGCGGCGCCTGGAGCTTCTTCAAGAAGCGCGCGTGGCGCATCCTGCCGCCTTACTACCTGGCGGTGGCGCTCTCGCTTCTTTTGATCCGGTTCTTCATCGGGACTCCCGGCGCGACGTTGTGGAACAGCTCCCTGCCGGTGACTCGAGCCGGCATTCTTTCCCACCTCCTCCTGGTCCAGGACGCTTTCAGCGCGACGAATCACCGGATCAACTACTGCCTCTGGTCGATCTCCGTGGAGTGGCGGATATACTTCCTTTTTCCGCTTATGGTCTGGGGGTGGAATCGCTTCGGCCCCTTGCGGACGGTCGCCGCCGCGCTTGCCGCGTCTTTTCTGCTCCTTGTCCCGCTCGCGTATTCGCCGCTGGATGATTCCGAGACCGGCGTTTGCCTCCATTACTACGGCCTCTTTGCGCTCGGCATGCTGGCCGCGGGCTTCGGTCACTCCGCGGACCCCCGGCTGGCGAAGTGGCGCGGACGTCTGCCGTGGGCCGCGCTCCATCCCCTTTTGTTCGGCCTCGCCGTCGTTTCCACCAAGGCGGGCCTTTCGCGCGGGTTCCCGTGGCAGATCACCGACATTTTCATCGCGCTGGGCACGCTCTCCTTGCTGGTCGCCGCGGAGTCCTCGGGCTTTATTCGCGCCGTCCTTGGCTGGAAGCCGCTGGTATTCGTCGGGACGTTTTCCTACAGCTTCTATTTGCTGCACGCCCCTTTGCTGGAGATCGTCTGGCGGTACTTCGTTCTGCCGCTGCACCTGTCGCCCTTCCGCGCCTTTTTTATGCTGTGCAGCTTTGGATTGCCCGCCATCATCGGGGCGTCGTACCTTTTCTTCCTCGTATGCGAGCGTCCCTTTATCCGGCGCGGGAAGCCTCCGGTTGTCCGCCCCGCGCCGCTGGAACCTTCACTGGCATGATCTCCGTCATCATCATCAGCTACAACACGCGCCGGATGACGCTCGATTGCCTGCGGACGCTCGACGTCGCTCTCGAAGGCCTGGAATCGGAGATTCTCGTCGTGGACAACGCCTCCACCGATGACAGCGTCCGGGCCGTCAGGGAAGCCTTCCCCCGGGCGCGCCTGCTCGCGAATGAAAAGAACTCCGGTTTCGGCGCCGCGAACAACCAGGCGATGGCGGTCGCGCGCGGCGACTATTTTCTCCTGCTCAACAGCGACGCTTTTCCCGAACCGGGCGCGATCCGCGCGATGCTTGATTTCCTGCGCGCCAACCCGAAAACGGGCGTCGTCGGGCCGCGCACGCACAATGCGGACGGATCGCTGCAACTCTCCTGCTTCCGGCTGCCTTCCCCCCGCTACGTCTGGCTGGAAAACATGTGGCTCTCGGACGGCTACCGCCGCTGGCCGCACGATGCGGTGCGCCGTGTGGATTTCGTCATCGGCGCGTGCATGCTGGTGCGGCGCGAGGTTTATGAAAAGGTCGGCGGGTTCGACGAGCGCTTCTTCATGTACAGCGAGGAAGCCGACTGGCAGCGCAGGATTCATGACGCGGGCTGGGAGATCGCGTTCACGCCCGGCGCGCGGATCACCCATCTCGGCGGGGCGAGCGGCGCGACCAATCGCGCGCTCATCAACCGCCACTTCTTCGACAGCCTGGACGCCTACGTGCGGAAACACCACGGGCTTTCCGGGTTGATCTCGATGCGCGCCGCGATGGCGGCCGGCTGCCTGCTGCGGGCGATTCTTTGGACGCTCACCGCGTTTCCGCCCAGGCGCCGCGAGACGGCGCTCGCGAAAGTGCGGCTCCATTCGTGGCTCTTTGTGCGCCAGACCACTCATTGGGCGGTGAAATAAAATGCACGCCGTCATCCAGGAAAGCCAGGATCTCTCGCCCTCCGTCATCTTCTCCATCCTGGCCGTGGATGTGCCCATCCTGTTGTTCACGGCCAAGAGGTATCCCTCCATCCCGCTCATGCTCATTTTCGCGCTGGCCCCCTTCCAGCAGGATATGTCCATCGGCGGGCCGGTTAAGTTTTCCATCGCGGAGATCAATTTGATGCTCACCTGCGTGATGTTCGTAATCCAGCGACGCCCCATCCGGTGGGGGCCGGCGGCGCTGCCAATCGCCCTGTATCTCGGCGCGTGCGTCCTTTCCTCCTTTGTGCTGTGGCATCCCTCGACTCTCACGTCGATGATCCAGATGGTTCTCTACATGGTCGCGGCGGTGGTTGTCTTCACGACTTTCGCGCGTACCGAGGAGGACTTCCGGCCCGCGTTTTACGGGTTGCTGGCGATCGGATTGGTCCTCGCCACGGCGGTCATCGTGCTGCGGACCGGCTACGTCCTGGGCCTTCACAAAAACGGCGTCGGCGATTCCCTGGCAGCCGCGGTCATCGTATGCGGCGAGCTCTGGTTCGCGGAGACCCGGCGCAAGGCGCGCATGGCGCTGTCGGCCGTCATGGTCATCCTCACGGCGGGCCTGTTCTTCTCGCTGTCGCGCGGCGCGTGGATGGGGGCGTTCGTCGGCCTCGTGGTCATCTTGTCCATGCGACGCCAGTTCAAGCTGATCTTTCGGGCCTCCTTTTTCCTGGTTCCTCTCATCGCCATCTGCTGGAAGCTGCTGCCCGACCAGGACCGCAGCTACACCACCGGCTTGAGCAAGGCCAACTGGAACATCCAGATGCGCTACAACTCGCTCTACTTCGCGGAGGAATGTTTTTCCAAAAGCCCGATCTTCGGCGTCGGCGTCGGCCTGCGGAAGGAATACGACGCCACGAACCTCTTCTGGCTCACCCTGGCCGAGACGGGCGTGCTGGGCCTCGCCGCCTTTCTCGCCATCCATGTCTCCTTTTTGCGGATGGTCTGGCGAACCCAGAGGCTCCTGTCGCGAAGCCACATGCTCTATTCGCTGGTCGCCATCGGCGGCGCGCTGATCACCAGCAAGTTCGTGCACGGGATGGTCGATCATTACTGGAGCCGCGGCGCGATCATGATCGCGTGGGCGTCCGCGGGTATGGCGACGCACGGCTACATCATCACCCGTTATCACCTCCAGGTCGCGCGCGCGCGGGCGGTCGCGAACATGCCGGTCGGGGCCGCGCACGCATGAAGGCCGCCCTCTCCTTTCCGGCCTGCAACCGCCGCGGCGGCGTCGAGCGGATCATCTATGAATGCGCGCGCTACCTCGCGGGCCGCGGGCACGACGTGGCGGTCTACGCCAGCGAGTTCGAGATGAACGGCGCGGCGGTCCAATGCCGGCATGTCCCGTCAAAACGGGGGCTGCTGCAACCGATCTCCTATTTTCGCGAGAGCAGCCGGATGCTGAAGCGCGACCGGTACGACGCGCTCGGCACGTTCGGGTGCGTGTGCCCGGAGGGCGGCGTCTATTGGGCGCAGAGCGTCCACGCGGCGTGGCTGGACAAGGCCAAAGCCTTCCGCAAGCCGTGGTCGCCGGCGCGCTGGAAGCAGCGGCTCAACCCCGCCCACCCGATTCTGCTCGGCCTGGAAAAACGCCATTTTCGCCCGGGCGGCTACCGCAAAGTCATCGCGCTGACCGATGATGTAAAAGCCGATCTGCGCCACTATTACAACGTGCCGGAGGAAGACATCGTCGTCATCCCCAACGGCTTCGCGCCGGATGAATTCAACGCATCCAAGGCCTTGTCGGAGCGCGAAGCGGCGCGCCGCGAGTTTGGTTTCAACGGGGAGCGGGTCATCGTCTTTGTCGCGAACGAGTTGGAAAGAAAAGGTTTCCCCGCGCTGCTGCGGGCCGTCGAGTCGCTGGGCGATCCCGGTCTTCGCCTTCTCGTGGCGGGCAGGATCGCCCCGGAACCGCATCCGCTTGTAAAATACGTCGGCGGCACCGGCGACGTCGCGCGCTGCTATGCGGCGGCGGACGTGTTCGCGCTTCCGACGCAGTATGAAGCGTGGGGATTGGTCATCGTCGAGGCGATGGCCTGCGGCCTGCCGGTTCTCACGAGCCGGCTCGCGGGCGCCGCGGTCACGGTGCGCGAAGGCGCCGCCGGTCAGCTTCTCGACGACCCGAAGGATGTATCCGAGATCGCCGCCAAGCTGCGCCCCTTGCTCGACGGCGCGCATTCCGGGCGCGAGGAAATATCCGCGTCCGTGGCGGACTACGCATGGGAGCGCGTCCTGCCGCGCTACGAGGAGGTGTTGTTCGCGGGATGAACGTTCTTTATATAAACCACAGCGACGAGACATTCACCCCCACGCAGAGCGGGGCGATCGCCACGCACATCTTCGAATGCTGCCGCGTGGCGCGGGCCGGGGGCGACGAGCCTCTCGTCATCTCAAAAAACTGCGCCGCCGCGCCGTACGAAGGGGTAAGGACGATCCTCATCGACCACGCGCCGCCTTCGCAGAACCCCATCATCCATAAAATCCTGCGCGCCGAGCGCAAGCTGACGGGCTGGCGGCACGTCGGGCAAAGGAATTACGCGATGAAGGTCGCGCGCGCCATACGCGAGGCCAACCTGGAGGAGGAGGCGATGATCCTCCACAACGACCCCGAGATGGCGGTCTTCCTGCGGGATAAATTTCCGGACGCGTTCATCGTCCACCATTTTCACAACCAGATCGACGCCGCGCCGGCCTTCCGGCGGCGGTTGCGGCGCGCGGCGAATGTCATCACCTCGGTGAGCGACTTCACCAGCCGCTGGATCGAGGCGTGCTACGGCCTAGCAAGGAACGAAGTCCGGACCATCTATAACGGCGTGGATATCGAGCGTTTCACCCCCGCCCAGGAGACGGCGGACGCTTTGCCGGTCATCAACTTCGTCGGACGCACGGGCATCGAGAAAGCGCCGGACCTTCTCTTGAAAGCCGCCGCCCGGCTCGCGGGAAAAAAGTCCGCCGCCTTTTCCGTGCAGATACTCGGCTCCAACCACTGGCATAAATTCGAGGCGGATGAATACCAGGGCCAGCTTCAGGAGCTTTGCGCGGACCTGGAACGCGCGGGCGTCTCCGTGCGCCGGCCCGGGCACATTCCCCGCGCGGCGCTGCCGGATGAATTGCGCCGGGCGCACATCAACGTCGTCCCTTCGCGCTGGGACGAGCCGTTCGCGCTGACCATCGTGGAAGGGATGGCCTGCGGACTCGCGACCGTCGTCTCGAACACGGGCGGCGCGCCCGAAGTCGTCGGCGACTCCGGGTTTCTCTTCGAGCGCGACTCGGTGGAAGGCCTCGCCGCCCACCTCGAGAGGCTCCTTTCCGACGAGGATATGCTCGCCTATTATTCCTTGCGGGCGAGGGCGCGCGCGGAGCAATTTACCTGGGGTAGAACCTGGTCGCTCTTCCGCGCGGCCATCTAAAGAGATGAGCACGATTATCATTATCCCGACTTACAATGAGGCGCAGAACCTCCAGGTGCTCGCGCCGCAGCTCGCGCAAGCCGTGCCGGAGGCGCATCTGATGCTCGTCGACGACGCTTCGCCGGACGGCACCGCGGACAAGGCGGAGGAATTGTTCAAGACCAGGCCGGAGTATGCGAACTACTCCGTGCTGCGCAGGACGGGGCCCCGCGGGCTGGGCCTGGCATACCGCGACGGCTTCAGCAAGGCGATGGAAAAGGGATACGACCGCGTGTTGCAGATGGACGCCGACCTGTCCCACGACCCCTTTGATATCCCAACCCTGCTGGCGGCCAGCGCGCGCGCCGACCTGGTCATCGGTTCCCGCTACGTTCGCAACGGCAAGGTCCGCGACTGGCCTCAACGCCGGGTGTTGCTTTCGCGCTTCGCCGGCTGGTACGTGCGGCAGGTTCTGGGAACGCCGTTCACCGACCCGACCGCGGGCTTCCGCTGCTGGACGCGCAAGGGTTTGCAAGCCGTCAAGGTCGGGACCCTGCGTTCGGAGGGGTACGCTTTCCAGGTGGAGATGATCCTGCGGGCGTTCCGCGCGCATCTGAACATCGAGGAAGTCCCCATCACGTTCTCGGATCGCACGCACGGGAAATCGAAGATGTCGTGGGTCGTCCTGTTTGAATCGATGCTCCTTCCGTGGGCGTTGAGATTCCAGACCGGCCGCTATAAAGAATGAAGATCGCCCTGGCATACCCCGGCTGCCATCGCCGCGCCGGCGTGGAGCGCATTGTGTACGAGTCCGCGCGCTTCCTGGCGGGGCGCGGGCACGAGGTCACCGTCTACGCCAGCGAATGGGAGGAGAGCGGCTCCGTCAATCCCAACGGACCGCCCATCCATTTTGAATACGTCGCGAGCATCGCCCACCCCGCCTTCCGCCGCGCGCCCACCTTTCTTTCCGAATGCACCCGGCGGATGGGAGCGGGCCGCGGCGTCCTGGGGACGTTCGGCTGCGAATGCCCCACGGGCGGCGTGTATTGGGCCGCGGGCGTCCATCGCGCGTGGCTGGAGCGGGTGAAGACTTCCCGCGCGCCGATGTCGCTCGCGCGGTGGAAGCAGCGGTTGAACCCGATCCATCCCGTCCTGCTGCGCCTGGAGGAGATGCATCTCGCCCGGAGGCAGTATCGCAAGATCGTCGCCCGCACCGCGGAGGTGAAGGAAGACCTGAGCCGCTGTTACGGCGTGCCAGGCGAAGACGTGGAGGTGATCCCGAACGGATTCTCGCCCGATGAATTCAATCCGCGCCAGCGCGCCCTGCGCCGCGAGGCGATGCGCGAGCGGCTAGGCCTGCGCGAAGGGGAAGTCGCCATGCTTTTCGTCGCCAACGAACTGGAGCGAAAGGGCTACCGCACGATCCTCGCCGCCATGCGCGAGTTGAATTGCCCGCGCCTGCGTCTTCTCGTCGTGGGCCGGCCCGACGCGCGCATCGTTCGCGCGCAGGCCGCGGCGTTCGGCGTCGAGGGGCGGGTCCTCGCCTGCGGCCCGACGGCGGACGTGGCGGACTTTCACGCCGCGGCGGATTTCTTCGTCTTGCCCGCCAAATACGAGGCGTTCGGCCTCGGCATCCTCGAGGCGCTCGGCAGCGGCCTGCCCGTCCTCACCACGAACATACCGGGCGCGGACAACGCCGTCGCGCCGGGAGTGAACGGCTTTCTCATCGACGACCCGGACAGCGGCGCGCAACTGGCCGAGGCGATCACCCGCCTGCTCGACGATGGCGCGCGCGAGGCGCTTGCGGCGCGCGTTCCGGCCACGGTGATGCGCTACCAGTGGCCCGTCGTTCTCGCGCGCTACGAACGCATTCTTTATGGAAACAGCAACTGACCTTTTGGAAACGCCTCCGGCAAATACGGGGCCTTCGGGGCGCGGCCCGCGCGTCGCCCTCTTCACGGACTCGGACGTCTTCGCCGGCACGGAACGGCATATATTCGATCTCGCCCGCGGCCTGCGGGATTGCGGCGTCCAGGTGCGCGTGGCGTGCCCCGCGCCGTCGCCGCTCGCGGAGCGGTCGGAAGCGGCGGGCGTGCCGGTTATCGCGATTCAGAAAGGCGGCATGATCGACTTCCGCGCGGTCGGCAAGCTGCGCGCGCTGCTCGCTTCGGGCGAACTCGACCTCGTTCACGCGCACAACGGCCGCACGGCTCTTTCCTCCGCCCTGGCGACCGCGCTGGCCGGCGCGGGTTCCTGCATCCTCACCCAGCATTTCCTCGAGCCCGGGCGGCTGACGCGGGGCGGCGTCCAGCGCGTTCTCAGCACGGCGGCCCATGGCTGGACGGGTTCGCGCATGAGCCGTTTCATCGCCATCTCGCAGGCCGTTCGCGACGCGATGATCGCACGGAAAGACGCGCCGCCCGACAAGATAACCGTCGTTCCCAACGGCATCGCGACGCCGGAGCGCGCTTCGCTCGTCCAGGTGCGCGCGGAACTTGGCGTTGACTCGAACGCGCCGCTGGTCGTCTGCGTGGCGAGGCTCGAACCCGAGAAGGATGTGCCGACCCTGATCGCAGCCATGTCGCGCGTCGCCGCCGCGAATCCCGCCGCGCGGTGCGTCGTCGTCGGGGAAGGCTCGCAACATCCCGCGCTGGCCCGGCAGATTCTCGAAGCGGGCTTGACCGGCGTCGTCACGCTGGCGGGTTTCCGGCAGGATTCCCTTTCCTTCATCAACGCCGCAGACGTCTTTGTCCTGCCGAGTCTCGCCGAGCCGTTCGGCCTCGTCCTCCTCGAAGCGATGGCCCTCGGCAAACCTGTCATCTCGACAGCCGTGGGCGGTCCGCTGGAAATCGTCGTCCATGAAAAGACCGGCCTCCTTGTTCCCGCCTCCGCGCCGGATGCGCTGGCGGCGGCGATCCTGCGGTTGCTCGGCGCGCCGTCGGAAGGCGCCGCGATGGGAAGGGAAGGCCTGCGCCGTTTCGAGGAATGTTTCACCTGCGCGCGGATGGCGCGTGCGATACTCTCCGTTTACCAGCAGGCGCTCGCCGCCGCCCATTTATGAAAGTGCTCCTCATAGCCCACGCCTGCCAGGTTCGCGCCGAAGGCCAGCAGAGGGCGCAGCGTCTCGGCGCGCTGCCCGGCGTCGATCTCCGCGTCCTGGTTCCAGACCGCTGGAGCGAATACGGCAAGTGGCGCGCGCCGCAGCCGCCCGAGAACCCTTCCTATGCGTTCCAGGTGGGAAAGGTCCGCTTCCCGTGGGCCGGCCCCGCGCAATGGTATTTCCACCATTACCCGGCGCTCGCTAAAACGCTGCGCGAATTTAAACCGGACATCATCGACATCTGGGAAGAACCGTGGGGCCTCGTGAGCGTGCAAGCGTGCCGGTTGCGGGATCGCATCCGCCCCTCGGCGAAGATCGTCGCGGAGACGGAAGCGAACATCAACCGCATCCATCCGTTTCCCTTCACGACATTCCGCCGCTACACGCTTCGTCACGCCGATTACGCCGTGACGCGCCAGACGGAGGGAATAAGCGTCCTGCGCGCGCACGGGTATAAAGGCCCGGCGAAGTTCGTCGGCAACGGCGTGGACGCCGCGCTCTTCCGTCCCATGGATCGCGAGGCGTGCAAGCAGGCGCTGGGTTTGAAGGGATTCGTCGTCGGTTACGTCGGGCGCATGATCGAGGCGAAGGGCCTCATGGACGCGGTCGAAGCGCTCGCGGCCTGCCCGGCGGACGTGAACCTTCTCTTTATCGGCGCGGGCGTTTTCCAGCCCGATCTGGAAAGGCGCATCGCGCAGCTTGGCCTCGGCGAACGCGCGAAGTTTCTCCCGCCGCGCCCGATGGAAGCCCTGCCCGAAGCGATGAACGCGATGGATGCGCTGCTGCTAGTTTCCAGGACGACCCCGACGTGGAAGGAGCAATTTGGCCGCGTCATCATCGAAGCGCAGGCGTGCGGCACCCCCGTCATCGGGTCGGATTCGGGCGGCATCCCGGAGGTTGTGGGCAGGGGGGGGATCATCGTGCCGGAAGCCAATCCCGAGGCGCTTGCGGGCGCGATCGGCAAGTTGCGGGACAACCCTGGCTACGCCCGCGAACTGGGCCGGCTCGGCTTGGAACAGGTGAAGGAGCGCTACACGTGGGAGCGCATCGCCGAACAGATGCGCGACATCTACCTGGAACTCACGGGTGAGCGGGAGGCGGCCCCGGTATGAGCGAGCCTTGCCGGGTCATGTATCTCAACCACGCGGCCAAGCCGAGCGGCGCGGAGTTCGCGCTCATGCGGCTCCTGAGCGCCGTGGACAGGACGAAGGTCTGGCCCGTAATGGTCTTCGGCGAGGACGGCCCCGCCGTGCAGGCGATGCGGGAGATCGACGTGGAAACGCACGTCCTCCCTCTCTCGAGCCGTGTGCGCGAGGTCCGCAAGGACACGCTCGGCGCGGGCGCGTGGATGCACGCGGGCCGGCTCGCGATGGTCGCCGCCTACGCCGCGCGAGTGGGCGCTTTCGCGCGCGAGCACCGCATCCGGATCATCCACACCAACACCATCAAGGCGCACGTTTACGGAGCGCTGGCGTCGCGGTTCGCGAGGGCGCCGCTCGTCTGGCACATACGAGATTTCGTGAACGAATCCTATTTCCCGGCGGCGACCGTCAAGGCGTTCCGTTTCATGGCCCGCCACGCGCCGAAGCACGTCATAGCCGTCTCCAACAGCGTGATGGAGCAGCTCCGCATGCACGACGGCGGCAAGCGCTCCACCGTGGTCTACGACGGCTTGAGCGACCGCGAACTGGAACCGCGCGCCAACGGCCCGGAGCCGCTCCATTCGCCCGTCCGCATCGGCATCGTGGGCCGCCTCGCGAAATGGAAGGGCCAGCACATCTTTTTGCAAGCCGCCGCGCGGGTCGTCGCCGCGGGGCATGAGGCGGAATTCGTCATCATCGGCGCGCCGCTCTTCGGAGAGGACGAGTACGAGGAAGGGCTTCGCCGCCAGGCCGCGCCTCTGGCTCCCCGCGTGCGGTTCGCCGGGTTTACAAAGGATATTCCAAAAGCGATGGCCGCTCTCGACATCGTGGTGCACGCCTCGATAACGGGGGAGCCGTTCGGCCAGGTGATAACCGAGGCGATGGCGGTGGGCAAACCCGTCATCGCGACGCGCGGCGGAGGCGTGCCGGAGATCATCACGCACGGCGAGAACGGATTGCTCACCCCGATGGGAGACCCGGCGGCTCTCGCCAACGAAATCATTTCGCTCATCCAGGACCCGGAAAAGGCGCGGCGCATAGGCGGCGCGGGCTATCACCACGTCCGCGATACGTTCACCGCGCGCCAGGGGGCGCGGCAGGTCGAGCGGATTTACGGCAGGATCATCAAGGGATGAAGCATTGCTGCTTCCGATTCGACGCCGACACCCACGCATGCGTGACGCGGGGGATGCCCGCGCTTCTCGCCCTGGCTCGCGAATTCGGCGTGCGGTTCACTTTCTTCGTCAACATGGGGAGAGGGTTTGACCGGCGCATCACACTGGCCAAGGCGTTCCGCCGCATCGTCAGCCGCGCGCGGCCCGGGCATATCTCGGCGGCGGCCAAACTTGGTCTCCGCGATTCCCTTGTCGTCGCCGCTCTCAATCCGAACGCCGGACTCGTGTCGCCCGCCACCTTGCGCGCCGCGCTGGATGCCGGGCATGAAATCGGCGTTCACGGCGGACGCAACCATTCGCAGTGGGAACACCACGCGCAGGAGTGGTCCGAGGAGCGGCTGCGCGACGAGATCCTTTCCAGCCTCCGGGCGATGCGGAAGCATTCGATACCGGAGACAACATCCTTCGCTTCGCCCGCATGGAACAGCCCTCCGCGGCTGAAGGAACTCCTGCCCGCGCTGGGGTTCCGCATCCTCGCCGACGCCTACGACGCCGCGGCCACGGAAGTCGCGCGCGACAGCGCCGGCCTGACCCTCGTCCCCACGAATATAACGCCGGGTCCGGGCAGGGCCGGGTACCTGGAGACGCTGCAAATGCGCGGGCTGGACGCGAAGGGCGTCGCGGCGCATTTCAGGAACGAACTGGCCGCGAAGGGGCGCCTCGCCGTCGTGTATGATCATCCGTTTTATGCGGGCATCCACGGGCTGCCGGCCTTGCGCGCGATGATCGCCGAGGCTCTTGATTGCGGATTCAGGGTTTCGACGCTAAAAGAAGCCGTCGCGGATGCGAATTCCGATTCATAAAAAACACAACCCGAGGGAAGGGGAAAAACCATGCGAGTGCTACATCTGACCAGGACTACCGTGGAAGATACGACAGGGGGTCTCGAACACCATATCGCCTACCTGACGGAAGCGTTGCGTGAGCGCGGGCACGACGTGGAGATCGTGCGCATGCGGTCCCTGCGGCAGGATAAGGAAGGGCGCCCGTTCACGAAGATGCGGATCGGTTCGCGCATCCCGGCCCTGCTCACGCTTGTGATGAAATTCCTGGACCGCTTTTTCAACAGTTCCAATACGTGGAGCACCACGCGCCGGGTAAACCAGCTCCGCCCGCAGATCGTCCACCAGCACAGTTACATCGGGGCCGTGCTCACCAGCCTCATCCTGTCGAGAAAATACCCCGTGGTGTTCACCAACCACACGGGCGCCTACATCTATCTAAACCGCTGGCCCGCCACGCGCTGGTTCCAGAATCGGCTCATGACGCTCTTCTCCGCCGTCATCGCCCCGAGCCGCGAACTGCTGCCGGAGACGCCGAACAGCCATTACATCCCAAACGGCGTGGACACCCGCGTCTTTTTCCCGGTCCCGATCGGCGAGCGGCGGCGGCTGAGGCAGAAATGGGGTTGCGGCAAGAAGTTGGTCTTCCTCTGCCCGAGACGCTGGGCGCCCACCAAGGGGATCATTTATTACGTCAAGACACTGGCGTATCTCTCGCCGGAGACGCGCGCGAAGAGCATCTTCCTCTTCGCGGGAAACGTGACGGCCGGTTACGAACAATACCAGCAAAGCGTGCGCGACATGCTGCCCCCGCCCGACGTATGCGACGTCCGGGTGCTTGGCAACGTGAATCACGCCGAACTGGCCGAGTTGATGAACGTCGCGGATGTCTGCGTCATCCCTTCCTTGATGGAGGCCACGAGCCTCGCCTGCCTGGAGGCGATGGCTTGCGGAACCGCGGTGCTCGGTTCGGCGACCGGCGGCCTGCTCGAATTGATCCAGGACGGCAAGAACGGCTGGCTGATTCCGCCGGGGGACGTGCATGCGATCCACACCGCGCTGGAAAAGATCGCCGCGACGAACCCGGAGGAGATCGAGCCGATGCGGGCCGCCGCGCTGGAACTGGTGCGCGAGTCTTACACATGGGAACTCGTGGCCGCGAAGACCGAGCGCATCTACCGCATGGCCATGGAATGCCGCTCCTGCGAACGCCCGCCTGCGCAAGAGCGGGTCGCAGCCTAGAATAAACGCATTCTGATAAAAAAGGCCGGCATGAAAATGCCGGCCTTTTTCCGTTGTTGTAGGACGGTTCCTACAGAGTTTTCAGACCTGGGGTAATTGAAATTTCCATAATAGATAATACTCTCAACGCATTATTAAAGGGGGCCAACTCAAAAATGATCGCAAATAGAGTTCGAGGGTTAAATCTGCTGCACTGCATTCTGCAAGCCGTGATGGTGATCGCTCTGTTCTGGGCATGGCGCGGGGTCGTCTTTGTTTTCAGCCAGAGCCAGGTCGGGTTCGAGACGCACCACTACGTCGCCTACACGCTGTGCATCATCGCCTCGTTCTTCCTGGACCTGGGACGCTCCAAGCATCTCCGCCGCAACCTGCAGCAGATCGACATGGTGGGGAACCACGCCCTCAGCCTCGGACGGACGATGGCCATCGGCGGCACGCTCCTGGTCTTCCTCGTCGCGGCCAAGGACCTCACGATCTCGCGCGTCTTTCTGTTCTCCTTCTTCCCGATCCTCTACATCGCGCTCTTCGTATCGAACCGCTACTGGCCGCGCCGCATCGCCCAATTCTTCTTTGGCGGCAAGCACCAGGAGCCGACCATCCTCATCGGCTCCCCGGAGAACGCCGCGAAACTCGGGCCGTGGCTTGAGCGCAAGGCGTTTTACGGCGTCCAAAGCGTCGGCATCGTAACCGACAAACAGGGCCCGGAGGCGGCGGGCTTGCCTGTGCTGGGCAGGATAGCCGACGCGCCGGACATCCTGCGCGAACGGCGCCCCACGCAAGTCATCCTGCTCGACCTGCCGCACTCCCCCGTGGAGATCGCCAATCTTGGAAACTTGTGCGATAAGCTCGGCATCCGCCTCCTCATCGTCAACGATCTCGAGGACAAGCTGCACCGCAGCATCCGGTTCGCGGAGGACGACGGCGTCCAGTTCATCAGCTTCCGCCAGGAACCGCTCGAATGCCCCTTTGGCCGCGTCGTGAAACGCCTGGTGGATGTATCCATGGCCCTCCCCGTGGTTCTCTTCGTACTGCCCGTCACCAGCTTCATCGTTTGGCTCTTCCAGCGGCGGCAATCGCCCGGCCCGCTCTTCTTCCTGCAGGATCGCAACGGACGCGAGCACCGGGTTTTCAGGATTCTCAAGTACCGCACCATGCACGTGAATCACGGGCGGGAAGGCGACCAGGCCACCAAGGGCGACACGCGCATCTACCCGGCGGGAAAATGGTTCCGCAAGCTCAGCATCGACGAACTGCCCCAGTTCATCAACGTATTGAGAGGGGACATGAGCATCGTCGGGCCGCGTCCGCATTTCGTCGACCACGACGTGCTCTTTGGCGAGATCGCGAACTTCTACCGCGTCCGCAGCTTCATCAAGCCCGGCATCACGGGGCTGGCCCAGGTGCGCGGCCTGCGCGGTGAAGCGATGAAAGCCGAAGACATCGTCGAGCGCACGCACTGCGATCTCTACTACTTGGAGAACTGGTCGCTCGCGATGGACGGCGCCATCATCTTCAAGACCGTGCGGCAACTCTTCCTGCCGCCGAAGACCGCTTACTGACGTATTGAGGATTCGCTCCTCGCCATTGGACTCTGGCCCGCGCTTCTCGAGCTCTCGAGCGGCGGCGTCGTCGTTGTAGAGGCGGCTGTGCCAGCCGCCTGGAAGCGAGAGGTAACGCCAAAAAGAGCCAGGCCGTTCCAGGTTCTTTTAGTCTAGGCGGCTGACACAGCCGCCTCTACAACCAAGAGGGGGCAAAGCGTATGACACGCTCTAGATTAGCGACCCCTAGCGACCGGCAACCTCTGGCTTACGCGGACGCCTGAACTACGCCGATTCTTTCAGGGCTTCTTCGCGACGCGCCGCCAGGTGCAGGTCTTCGACCGGGTTGGGCGACTTGAAGGCGGCCCATTCCCGCTCGACGAATGCCTCGAACTGCTGGCGGAACCGCGCGACCGAAAAACGATCCGCGTGCCGCCGGCAGCGTTCCGGGCAGATGCGCCCGCGGTTCGCCTCGAAGTCCCGCACCGCATCGCACAGGCTTTCGACGGTCTGCTCCTGGAAGAAAACGCCCGTCTCGCCGGGGATGACGGTCTCCGTGACACCGCCCTTGCCGAACGCGATGACCGGCGTGCCGCACGATTGCGCTTCCACCGGCACGATGCCGAAATCTTCCTCCGCCGCGAAGACCACGGCGCGCGCGTGCTGCATATAGCCGACCAGGGACTCGGGGTACTGGTACCCGAGCATCTCGACGTTCGGCCCCGCCAGCGCCTTGATTTTCTTGAAGTCCGGGCCGTCGCCGATGACGACGAGCTGCTTGTCGGGCATCTTCGAGAAGGCTTCCACGATCAAGTCCACCCTCTTGTAGGGAACCATGCGGGAGACCGTGAGATAAAAGTCGTTCTTGGACCCGTTCGGCGAGAAGGTGTTCGTATCGACGGGAGGGTAGATGACCGCGGACTCGCGGCCATAGACCTTGCGGATGCGGCGGGAGATGAATTGCGAGTTGGCGATGAAGGTGTTGACGCCGTGCGAGGTGCGCAGGTCCCACATCCGCATGTAGTGGAGGAGCATCCGGGCGAACATGCCGCGGAAGCCCGTCAGCCCCGCCTCGGAGAGGTACTGGTTCTGCATGTCCCACGCGTAGCGGATGGGGGAATGGCAGTAGCAAACGTGCAATTGGTCCGGCCCGGTGATGACGCCCTTGGCCACCGCGTAGCTGCTCGAGATGACGAGGTCGTAGCCGGAAACGTCCAGTTGCTCGACCGCCAGCGGCATGATGGGGAGGTAGGAGCGGTATTTCTTCCTCGCGCCCGGCAGCCGCTGGATGAAGGAGGTCGTGACCGGCTTGTTTTGGAGAAACCCGCGCTGCCCTTCGGGGATGAAGTCCAGGAGGCTGAAAATATCCGCTTCCGGATAAACATTCAGGATCTGTTCGAGAACCCGCTCCGCTCCGGCATAGACCGGCAGCCAATCGTGGACGACGGCGATCCGGCGTCCCTCGACGGAAGCCGCGTCCTGCGAAAGCCCGTTTGTCCGAGCTTCCCTATGCACGTCAATGCCGTTTACAACCCCTAAACCGCCAACCCTTCTGGCAATCATAATTTTTTTCTCCTATTGGCAAAATACGCCCCGAATTTCGAAGCATTCGTTTACCGAATCTATGGAATATAGTATTTGCGGCTCGCAGCCAAGAGGGGCGCATCCTATATTAACGTAGGCGCATGGGAGCGGCGCCGCGTAAGCCCCACTCCTACAAAAATGGCATATATTACGCGAAATAGGTGTCCTCGTGGGAGTAGGGGGGGGAGCAGCAGCAGAGGAACCACAAGCCCTCCTCCGACTTCGCCGACACGGAATGCCACGCGCCGGGCGGTATGAGAACCGCGTCGCCGGGGTTGACCGCCCGGGTTTCGCCGTCCAGGGACATCTCGCCGGCCCCGCTCAGGACGAAGTAGAACTCCTCGCTGAGCAGGTGGTAATGCGCCTTCGTGGAGCCGCCTGCGGGGAGTCGGGCTTCCGCGAGGCTTTGATGTTGGACAGGAGCATTCGCGGCGTCCAAAATACTGCGAATGCTGGAACCATCCTTCGTCGTAAACGGCTTTTGATCCCCGATATTGAGAACAGTCATCATGCCTTCTCATCCTATAAGCTTTCCCGGCGGATGCACAGCTTTGATTACCGGGGCTTCGGCCGGCATCGGCGCGGAATTCGCCCGCCGGCTCGCGCCGCGCGCCAAGGCGCTGGTGCTGGTCGCGCGCAGGATCGACAGGCTGGAGGCGCTGAAGGCGGAGCTTGCGGCTCCCGGGCTGGAAATCCACGCCTGCCAGGTGGACCTCGCGGAGGAAGGCCAGCTTGCCCGCTTTCTCGAATGGCTAGACGGCTGCGGGCTCCGGATCGATCTGCTAATCAACAACGCGGGCCTGGGCGACCACGGGGCGTTCGAAACGGCCGATTGGGCCAGGATCGACAGGATCCTTGCCGTGAACATCCGCGCGCTCACCCGCCTGACGCACCATCTGCTCCCGGCGTTGAGGCGGCAGCCGCGCGCGGCCATCCTGAATGTCAGTTCGATCGCCGGGATGCTGCCCGTGCCGCACCTCGCCGTTTACGCGGCAAGCAAAGCCTTCGTCAGCAGCTTCTCGGAAGCCCTGCGCGTGGAACTGCGCCGCACCCATGTCACCGTCACCGCCCTTTGCCCGGGTCCCGTCCACACCGAGTTCGGCCGGGCCGCCCGCAGGGCGGGAACCGAGGAACCGCCCCCGCCGGAGGTTTTCACCGTCCCCTGCGAACAGGTGGTGCGCGAAGCGCTGGAGGGCGTTGCGCGGAACCGCGCCCGCGTCATCCCGGGCATGTTCGTCGCCGCGGTCATGCTGTTCGTGAGCCTCATCCCGATTTTTATTCTTCGCTTCTTTCTTAGTCGACCGTCGCGCCGGGTTTCGGTTACTGAGAACGCATGAGTCATATCACGAGCATCTACTATTTCGTTTTTGGCGTGCTGACCATCGCGGGCGGAGTGCTCGGTTACGTCAACAAAAAGAGCGCGCCTTCCCTGGTGGCCGGCGGCGTTTCGGGCATTCTTCTGCTCGTGGCCGGCGGCCTCGTTCCTTACAAACTCAACGGGGGCCTCATCCTGGGGCTCGTGGTTTCCGTCCTGCTCGCCGGCAGATTCATCCCGCATTACATCGAAAAAAAGCGCTTCATGCCCGATGCCGTCATGTCCCTCCTGAGCGCCGTGAGCGTGACCCTGACGATCCTTGGCTGGTATAAACGATAACTGGGCGAAAGCGCTGCTGCTCGCCGCCTGCCTGCTCGGCGGGTGTTCGCCGCCGACCATACGGCGGGCGGATGTCGAGACGCCCGCCCCGACGCCGGAGGCGACTCCCGCCCCATCCCCCACGCCGCTCATTGTGCCGTCCAAGCGTCTCGAAACCGCCAGGCTTTTCAACGGCATCCAGATCCATTCCAGCGTCGAGACCGCGGAGGGAACCAGCGCCACCGCGGAACGGCAGGCGCCGTCCAGCTACGTTCTCGATCTTTCGGTAAAGGTGAACATCCCCAAACCGGCGGCGGATATCCATCAACTCGAGGCGTTGAACAAGGACCTTCCAGCGGTCCTGCCCGGCCTCCGGGAGATGACGATGAAGGTCTCCCGTTTCTACGACACGTTCCAGCGCATCAAGGTCGCGAATCTCCAGCAGAACCTCGTCCGGCTCGACCAACTGCTCAGCCGCCATCATTTCTACGATTGCGAAACCATCCTCGAACTGGAATACCCGAAAACGAAACGCAAGGCGCTCCTCATCCAGGCGGGGATGGACGTGGATACCGACGGCTCCGACAGCGACCGCGTGCCGCTCGTGGACGGCTCCTCCTCCACGTTCCAGCCCGTCACCAGCTACCATTGGCCGAAGAAAAGCGCTGCGCCGAATCCATTCCTGCCCGCGTTCGAATCCCGGCTCGCCTCGCTCGAAGCCGGAAGACCCGGGCCGTCGATGGCCGATCTCCTCGACCTCCGCTACGCCGTGGCGCAGATGAAGAAGAACAGCTTCCTGGTCGCCTCCGCGGACCCGTACATCGTGCTGCCGGGCTTCATGCTGGGCAAAGGCGCGTTCAACCCCAAACTGGGCGACTTCTGCGTCGTCATCTACAAGGACGCCCTGTACCCCGCGATCTTTGGCGACGTGGGGCCGAACGACAAGATCGGCGAAGCGTCCCTGCGCCTCAGTCGGGAACTGGATGCGCGGGCAAACGCGAACTTCCGCCCCGTGGGCGAGTTGAAGGTAAGCTACCTCGTCTTCCCCGGTTCGGCCATCGCGCCCGCCGGGCCTCCCGATTACGCCAAGTGGTCGGAGCGTTGCGCCGCGCTCCTGGCCGACATCGGCGGCGACAAAGGCGAACTGCACGCCTGGCAAGACCTCACAAAGCCAAACCCCACGCCCACTCCAACCCCCGCGCCCGCCGCGCCCGCCATGCCTTCACCCTCCTCCGGCCCGTCGCCCGCCGCCGTTACTCCTCCGCCAGCTTCGCCAGCACATTGAAGTCTTCGAGCGTGGTCGTGTCGCCCGTGACCTTGCGGCCCGCGGCGATCTCCTTCAACAAGCGGCGCATGATCTTCCCGCTGCGCGTCTTGGGCAGCGCCTCCGCGAAGCGCACGTCGTCCGGCTTGGCGATCGCGCCGATGGCCTTCGCGACGTGCTGGCGCAATTCCTCGCGCAGACCAGGAGCCGGCTTCACGCCGGTCTTCAGCGTCACGAACGCCGCGACCGCCTCGCCCTTTATCTCGTCCGGGCGGCCCACCACGGCGGCCTCGGCCACCTTGGGATGGCTTACCAGCGCGCTCTCCACCTCGGAGGTTCCGAGCCTGTGGCCCGCGACATTCAGCACGTCGTCGATCCGCCCCACGATCCAGAAATAACCCTCGTGGTCGCGGCGCGCGCCGTCGCCCGCGAAGTAAGCGCCCTTCACCTCGCTCCAATACTGCTTCCTATAGCGCGCCTTGTCCCCGTAGATGGTGCGGAGCATGGATGGCCACGGCTTGCGGAGCACGAGCTTCCCCCCGACATTCGGGCCGACCTCCCTGCCGTCGTTATCCACCACCGCCGCGTCCACGCCGAAGAACGGCAGGGTGGCCGACCCCGGCTTGGTCGGGATGGCGCCGGGAAGGGGAGTTATCATGATCGCGCCCGTCTCCGTCTGCCACCAGGTGTCCGCGATGGGGCAGCGGCCGCCGCCGATCTTGTCGTGGTACCACATCCAGCACTCCGGGTTTATCGGTTCGCCCACGCTGCCGAGGACGCGCAACGAAGAAAGATCGTGTTTGGCGGGCCACTTGTCGCCCCACTTGATGAAGGCCCGGATGGCGGTGGGCGCCGTATAGAGGATCGTAACGCCGTATTCCGCGATGAGCTTCCACCAGCGGTCCGGCTCCGGCCAGTTCGGCGCTCCTTCGTACATGAAGACAGTGGCCCCATTCGCCAGCGGCCCGTAAACCACGTAACTGTGGCCCGTGACCCACCCGATATCGGCGGTGCACCAGTAGATATCCTCCTCGCGGAGATCGAACACGTATTTCGTCGTGCAATACGCCCCGAGCAGGTAACCGCCGGTCGTGTGCAGGATCCCCTTGGGCTTCCCCGTCGAGCCGCTGGTGTAGAGAATGTATAGCGGATGCTCGCTGTCCAGGGGCGCGGGCGGGCATACGGCGCTCGCCTTGGCCGTCTCCTCGCGCCACCAGAAGTCGCGTCCCGGCTTCATCGCGCAATCATTCCCGGCGCGCTTGAAAACAATCACGCGCCGTATGCCCGGCGCGTCCGCCAGCGCGGCGTCCACATTGTCCTTCAACGGAACAATCGAGCCGCGACGGTACCCCCCGTCCGCCGTGATGATCGCAACGGCGCGGCTGTCCTTCGCGCGGTCGGCTATGCTCACCGAACTGAACCCGCCGAAAATAACGGAATGAACGGCGCCGATCCGCGCGCACGCGAGCATCGCGACGGCCGCCTCGGGCGTCATCGGCATGTAGATCAGCACGCGGTCGCCCTTGCGAATCTTGTGGCGCTTCAGCACGTTCGCGAACTTGCACACCTCGCGGTGGAGTTGCTGATACGTCAGCACCCGTTTTTCCCCCGGCTCGCCTTCCCAGATGATCGCAGCCTTGTTCCTTCGCGCCCCTGCCAGGTGCCGGTCAAGGCAGTTTTCCGAAGCATTCAACTTCCCGCCTACGAACCACTTCGCGAAGGGCGGCTTCCAATCGAGCACGCGCGTCCACGGCTTTTGCCAGGTCAATTGCTTCGCCTCCGCCGCCCAGAATTTCTCGGGCTTGTCGATCGACTCCTTGTAACGGCGCTGATAATCCTCCCGGCTTCCGATCCATGCCTTCTTCGAGAAAGCCTTAGCGGGTTTGAAAACGCGCTTTTCCTGGAGGTGCGATTCGATGTTCGTGCTCATGGGAATTGGAGGGAGAGGCAAGAAATACCCGTTCATCCGCGAATGCTCAAACCAAAGTTGGGATGGGCAAACCTTCGCGGATGGGCGAGGGTTGGCCCATGACGGGAATCCGGATAGTCGAGTTTTCCTTCTACCTCGTGGAAACCTTCGCGTTGCCGTTCGCGATCATCGTCTTCCTCATGGAGCGCCGCAAACAGCGGCAGGTCGACCAGGAAGAGCTGTACCAGCGCCTCTCGGATGAATACATGGCATTCCTGAAGCTGGTTCTCGACAACGCCGATCTGCAACTCCTGCGCAAACGCGGCCCGTTGAAAGAACCGACCGAAGAACAACTCGAGCGCAAACAGGCCCTCTTCGGCATATTGGTTTCAATCTTCGAGAGCGCCTACATTCTCGTCTATGAGCACGAGATGGACAGACAAACCCGGCGCCTCTGGTCATCGTGGGAAGACTACATGCGCGAATGGTGCGGACGGAGCGACTTCCGCTTGGCCCTGCCTGAACTGCTGGAAGGAGAAGACCCCGATTTCCAGGCGCACATCAAAAAGATAGCCGAAACCGCGGAACGAAGCGCGAAGTAAAAACAGCGAAGCGGGCAGAGGGAATCGAACCCTCATGGCCAGCTTGGAAGGCTGGAACTTTACCATTAAGCTATGCCCGCGAAATCGGCCTATTCTTTCCCCAACGCCCGCCGCTTGGCAAGGGGGGAATGCACTGGCAGCGCGTACGGGAGTCGAACCCGTGCACCAGCCTTGAGAGGGCTGTGTCCTAACCACTAGACGAACGCGCCTTTGCGGGGGGATGGGCATCCTAACCCAGCCGCCCTGCGGGGACAAATCCAATTTAATCGGGTTCGATGAGTACGCTCTTCTGGATGTTCTTTTGTTCGATGGAGCCGATGATCCCCTTCTGCTGTTCTTTGGCCAGCGCCTTTAACGATCCGTCGATCTTCACGATCCGCGCATAGAGCATTTTGTAATACTTGATGAGGCGCTCGCGCTTGCCTTCGTCCGTCTTCGCCGCCTCGACCCACGCCATCTGCTCCTGGATGGCGGGATCGCGAAGCGCGACGGTCTTCGCCTCATGGAGCCGGACGCCCAGGCGCATCTGGTTGATGTTGGCCTCGGTTTTCGAGATCTTTGGCGTTGGGCTGGGGCCGGGGGGGGACTTCCGCGTGGAGGCCGCGGGGCTAATGGAATTGGCAGGCGCCTCGGGTATGAGCGTGTTGGCGTCCGGCGTGTTCGAAGGGTTTTCCGGCGACCGGCCCGGGGCGGCGGGCAGGTCTTGCCCCAATGCGGGCAGCGCCAGGAGGATGGCGAGCAATGTTCCGTAAGCTCGGGGATTTCTCATTTCGTTTTCGTGCGAAAAGCGTGATTATACAGGGATTCTTCCGCTTGAAAAGCAGCCAGCCAGCCGCGCCGCGTCCCATCGCTCTCGATCTTCCGCCCGTCGAGGCCGGACGTCTTTGCCGCCATCTGCCGGGATTCGTTTTTTTTGACAGCGCCACGGAGCAGGGACTTTCAATCCTAGCGGCTTCACCGTCGGAGGTCATCTCCGGTCATTCGGAACAGGCGTGGCGGCGTCTTGCCGCCCGTGTCGCGGCGCGCCAGAGGCCCGGCCTGGCCGACTACGGATTCCCCGCCGGGTTCGCCGCGGGCTGGGTGGATTACGACGGAAGCTTCCGGTTCGGTTTTTATGATGATCCGCTCATTTATCGTGACGGAAGATGGATGGCTGAGGGCGAGCTCCCATTCCGCGTTCCGGACCGACCTCCGCCGCACGCGCGCCTGCTTTTCAAATCGCAAGTGACGCGCGGGCAATTTTGCGGCTGGGTGCGGCGGGCGCAGGATTACATCGCGGCGGGGGACATCTACCAGGTCAATCTTTCCCACCAGTTCGCTTCCTCGTTTGCCGGCGATCCGTGGGATTTCTACGAAGCGCTCCGTCATTATTCCCCCGCGCCTTATGCCGCTTACTTGAACCTGGAAGGGCGGGCCGTCCTCTCCTCTTCGCCCGAGTTGTTCCTGCGCATGAGCGGGCGGCAGATCGTCACGCGTCCGATCAAGGGCACCCGGCCCCGGCGCGGCGAACCGGATGCGGATGAAAAGTCCGCCTACGATCTTCTCACCTCGCCGAAGGAGGTCGCGGAATTGATAATGATAACCGACCTCGAACGCAACGATCTCGGGGCGGTCTGCGAATTCGGAAGCGTCACCGTGCGCGAACTCCTGCGGCTGGAGCGTTACGAGCAGGTCTTCCACCTCGTCTCGGAGATCGAAGGCCGGCTGCGTCCGGACGTCGACCACGTCTCTGCGTTGCGCGCGTGTTTCCCGGGCGGCTCGATCACCGGCGCCCCGAAGAAACGCGCCCGCGAGATCATCTCGGAGATCGAGCAAACCCCGCGCGGCCTTTATACGGGGGCCATCGGCTATTTCGGATTCAACGGCGAGAGCCAGTTCAACATCGCCATCCGCACCGCCGTTCTTTCGGACGGGGTGATGCGTTTCGGCGTGGGCGCGGGCATCGTCGCCGATTCGGTCCCGGAGAGGGAATATGAAGAGACCCTGGACAAAGCCGCGGGCATCCTGCTCGCGGCAGAACGCTGGTCGGGGTGAAGGAAGCATAGGCCCCGTTCCACGTTGCTCCCAAAACGTCACGAACCGCGTTCCGCAGTTCGTAAAAACCATGCGGCTGCGCGACGCTGGAGCGCACGAGCCCATAGTGAGACATCCTCGCCGCAGAGGCGCAGCAAATTAAAAATCTTCGCGGGTCCCGGCGCCGCCATTGCAAATCTCCATCGAAAAAGGTTCATGGGTCCCGCGAATAACCGGGGAGGCATCACCTTGTCTTGCAGGAATCCTCTTAGATCGTTCCCCTCGAACTTGTGGAAGATGGTAGGCTTCGGCCCCGCGTAGTGCAGCACTATGGCGACCTCCGGGAATGGTGAAGCGCCGTGAAGCATCTTCAAAATGGCATTTCGGGAATCCGCATCCAGCAGGGAGGGAAATCGCTGATAAGCGACGGACTTCATGCTCGCGCCCCGTTGGCTCACGGCATGAAAAATAAGAAAATTCAGGATTCCCTGCTCTCCGGCATGAAGCTCTTCCTATTTTGCACCTGAAGCTGAAGAAGGCGGCGGTAGATGTCCAAATCCAGTATGCCTTGGCGGCCTACAAAAGTTCCGGTGCAGAAGAAAGGCCAGCCGACGGGATCGAACTCGGGGAAATTCGAACGTAAGAGGCTGCAATCGTACCAATGTTCGCCGATGATTGCCTCGTCCGTGATTACCCGCCCGCCGTCGGGCGCCACCACATCGCCGCCCGGAACCGTGACGCGTCCGACGATATCGCCCAGGACCACGCAATCGGCATCCAGATAAAGAAAATGATCAAAAGGGCCTTCCCAGAAAGGAACAAGTTTCGAATAACCAAAGCCTCCGAAGCTGTTGGCTCGCAACCAGGGATCGCTCACATCCGCGCGGCGGATGACTTGGACTCCCGGCAAACGCTCTATGTCGGCCGTCGAGAAGCCTCCATCCACCAGCAGGCATAAAGGCACGCGCGGGGCAAAGAAGCGCAGGCTGGCTACGCAGCCTCGGGCGAGCCGGTAATCGCCTTTGTGGCAGGAAACAAAGATCCCAAAACTCTCGGTCCTCGCGGCCATGGACTATCCCCGTACGTTGCTCCTGTGGCCATGGGCGCCCCGCCAAAAATCAAATGGCGATGGATCGCTCATTTTTCAGTCGTCGGCTCAGACAGTGTTATGACTCCCGACTCGATGGCGGGGAGCTGCTGGATGATGGAGAAACGGATCACAGCGCTGCTGTTTGACCCCATGAGTTTGGCTGCGCGCTTGAGCCGTGTGCGCAGCCTTTCATCGAGCCTAACGGGAATCGGCTTGGGCGCTGTTTCCATTCGGTATATCGTTGATATACGATCTCAAACGCGATCCCGTCAACGAGAAAAGTTTGGGAAAGAAAACGTTTTTGATATACGATAGGCTTGTCGATGGCGACAAAGCCCACCCCAATCCGGTTGGACGAACAAACCGTAAAGCGCCTGGATGAGGCGGCAAACCGGCTGGGGTCCAATCGCGCCGCGATCATCCGGCTCTGCACGCGGACATTCCTCGATCATTTTGAATCGCACGGCGGCATCGCTTCCTTGCCGCTCGACTGGCGCGAAATCCTGCGCTCTATGGATGGGCGAACGTCAGCGGCCCAGATTCCCAGCGGCCAGGGCGATAACGTGTTGCGGCGATCAATGGCCGTGGAGGCCCCGAGCCAGCGGCCATGCCCGCACCGAAAAGGCAACTATTCAAAAACTAGGAAGCGAAAGCATACATCATCTTAAGGCTTAACCCCGGGAAGGGAAACAACCCTTCTGTCTTGCCATCATGGCGTTGCCAGCCGCCTAAAAAGGCCTGGAACCTCCTTGTCGCTTTGACGTTGCGCCCCCGCTCCAGGCGGCTGGCACAGCCGCCTCTACAACGACAACGACGCCGCTCAGAGTGAAAATGCATCGGGGTGACAGGATTTGAACCTGCGACCTCTTGGTCCCAAACCAAGCGCTCTACCAAGCTAAGCTACACCCCGGATGTTCGACTCATACTATGCGGCAAGACGCCGCAAAGTTCACGGACGAATTACTGGCCGGGCGGGTTGACCTCCCGGACGAGCGCGCCGTCCGAGTCGCTCAGGACGAGGATGGCCAGCTTTTCCACCAACCCGAGTTCGTCCGGCTTCAGCATCTTGTAACTCATGGTCTCGCCGGCGTTGTCGTCTTCGCTTTCTCCAGGGAGGGGGATTGCGTTTTCGCTGCTGTTCAAGCTGGCGTAGTCGAATTTGCCGCGAAGGTCGGTGTAGCCGTCCTTGAAGAAGCGGATCGCCCCGCCTTTCAAGCGCGCGTAGACTTTGATGTAGGCTTTGCTTAGCGGCTTGTCGCCGGCCTGGTCGCGCAGCTCGAGGCGGCCATAGTTTTCGGCCACGGCGAGTTTCAACGTGTTGGCGTGGTACGCTTGCGCCTTGCGCTGGCCTGCTCCGAGGATTTCCACCAGGACGTTGGCTTTCGCGTACTCGGCGGGCAGGGGGATGTCGAGCGCGTCTTTTCCATCGGGCAGTTTTTCAACGACTGTCTTGCTCGCTTTGATGATGGAGAACCGGGCGGGGTCTTCGCCCACGAACGGGCTGGAACTGAAGAGGAACTCGGGGTCCATGAGGTAGTAGTTGATTGTAACCTGGGGCAGGTTTTTCCACGTGAGCGCGATCTGGCGGTTCTCGACTTTGAAGTCGAAGGCGGGTTCGGTCGCGGCCAGTTCCCCCTGTTGCGCTTCGCGATCCGGTTTGTCGCCGGGCGCGCCGGGGGATTTCCCTTCGGTTTCGTCGAGTTGCGAACGGACGTCGGCGAAGAGCTGGCGCCAGCGATCCACCGGGTAATCGGCGTAGCGCCCGGCGACGGCGCGCGCTTCGGCGGGCTGCTCTTCGTAGAACGCGGCATAGCAGCGGAAGTAGTCGTATTGGATTCGGGTCGGGAGCGATTCGGGCTTGATGGCGTGGAAACGCGCGAGCGCTTCCTCCACGCGGTTCTGCAGGAAGAGGTAGTAGACGACGCTCATCTCATCCATCGCGTCGAGCGAGGCCTTGCAGCCGAGGATGCCGAGCAGGGACTGGTATTGCGCGCGCAGGACGGGGTTTGCGATGTGGTTCTCCGCGCCGATGCGATGGGCGCGCTGGTTGACGAGGGGGGAATACTCCATGTGCTCGTACGCGCGGCGTTCGATCGGGTCGATGGTGAGGAGCGCGGAGGAGAGCCACGGGCCGCAGTCCGCGAGGAAGCCGTCGCTGTGGCGGAGCCATTCGCGCAAGGCGGCGGTGTCGTTGTGCAGGAGCGCGTAGCTGTAGAGGGTGTCGTCGTAGACGTGGCGCCTGGCGAGGAGCGCGATGATTCTTCGGAAGAAGCCGGCGCTTTCCCTTGCGCGCCACGCAACGCGCGCCAGGTTCATCCGCTCGATGTTGTTCTGTTCCAGGAAGGCGAACACATCCTCCTCGCTCCCGTATTGCGAGACGTAGTCCCACGAGGTTTTGTCGAGGGCCGAAAGCTGCCGGACGACGTGGAACGCAAAGGGCTTGGCGGCGCCCGCGGCCTTTTCCTCGCGCGCGACGCTCGCGGGGTATTGCGGGAAGGGTTGCGCGGCGGGCTGCGGGAAGTAGAAGAAGTATTGGAACGGCTTCGTCTGGTAAGGATCGAGCCGGAGGGTGATGCTGTCGGTCGGTTTACTGCCGCGCGCGGGCAGTGCGCCTTGCGGTATCTGGAGGAGCACTTCGAGTTTCCGCGGCTCGGAGGTCGGGTTGGTCACGGCGACGGATGCGCCATAGACCTCGCCCGCCAGAAATTCGCCCGTGACGTATTTATAGACCTGCTCGCCGTCCTCCTGCCGGAAGCGGTCGTTGTCGCGGAAGAAGTCCTGCCGCACCAGCAGGCCGCTGTCATCCTTCGCGGGCGCGGCGGACTTTATCTCCTTGCGGAACGCGATCAACGGGCCGCCGGCCTTGAGCGTGAACCGGCCGTTGTCGGTTTTTGTCTCGTGCTTCGGCGGGTCGAACGGAAGATCGAGCGCCGCCAGGGCGAGCATCATTTCCGGGAAATCGCGGCTCGCCTCGGCGAAATGCGTCGACAGGAACGGCGCCTTGCCGTCCCATGCCGCGTAGTCGCGCCAGAACGCGTTGATCGGGACGAGATCGGCGGTCTGTCTCCCGAGCGGGAGGTCGTAGTAATTGTTCTCGGCCCATTCCTTGGTCGGACCCAGCGCGCGGAAGTACGGCCGGACGGCCTGGCGCATATCCGTCGCTCTCTTCGCGTCCCACGCGAGCGCTTTGTTGAGATCGGTGGGCAGCCGCCGCCCGGCCTTGTCGGTCCCCGCATAGATGGTGCTCGTGGTGCTCGGCGCGTTCGGCGGCATGTTCGCGGGTTCTTGTGTGTCGGCCAGACGCGCGAGATTCCCCCCGACGGCGTTACGGAACTCCTCCCCCGTTTCCAATCTTTCCACCTCATTAACGATCCCATTGTCCGATGACTCCAGCGCGCGCCCAAGAAGCGCGGTGTCGAAAAGGAGGCTCTCATGTTCGGGGTTGGGAGGGAGGAGTTCCCACAGGTCGCGCAAATGCCGCGCGGTGGCCGCGGTTTCCTCCGGCAGGCGGCGGGCAAGGAGGCAGCGCTCGGCGATGTTCAACCGGGAATACGCCCACGGCTGGAGGTAACGCGCGAGGTCGTTGCCGAGCAGGAAGTCGTCCATGAAGGTTTTGTCCTTCTTGTTGGAGAGGAAAGGCTTGATGACTTTCTCGAAAAACGCGGGGTCTTTTTTCGAGAGGAAGAAGTTCAACTCGTGGCAGGCGAACTTGGAATATTTGGCCCGCTTTTCTTCGTCCTTCAGGCGCGGCCACTGGAGAATCCAGTTGAAGCTGGCGAGATTGGAGTCCGGCGTCAGCGTGGCAAAGAGCCGGTACACGGACGCAAGCGAATCGTAGGTTTCCAGTTTGCTCGTCGCGACGGCGTCGAGCGTGAGAACCTGCCCCGCGTCGAGCGCGGTCGCCTCCTTTTTTTCCGTGAAGGACCCGTGCGGATCGAGATTGTGCGCGAGCCGTAGATCGCGGAATTCCGCGCCTTTCTCCGGGAGCGCGAACGCCCGCCACGCGGCGTCCGCCAGGTTTTCGGCATAGACCTGGATGTGCTGGCGGTCGCCGAGCGCCTTGCCGTCGAGCCGCACCAGGCCGTTTTCATCCGGCTCCAGGTTGTAGAAAACGGGCGCCGCTTTCGCCAGGAAATCGATGTCAGTTCCCTCCGATGTCGGAGAGGGTTTCGCCGCCTGATTCTCCGTCGCGCCCACCCCCCCGCCGCCGGCGTAACCGAGGCGCGCGCCCGGGGTCTGTCCCGACGCGTCTCCGTTCTTGGTCGATTGCGCGTTCACATCGGTCGAGCGGACTTCCCACGGGTCGAGCAGCAAGCCCGGGCGCGCGAGCATGTTGCCGGGATACGTCTTCGCGGAGCGGCGTTCGAGGATGTAGCGGTACTCGTCGCCGATCTCGCGACCGGCGGCGAAGAGATTCGGCAGTTTGTCGGGGGCCGCGAAGCCGGGTTCGAACCGCTCGAAGCCGCCCAGCGCGAACAAGGTGTCGCCCGGGAGGAAGCGGGTCGCCGCGACGTGGACGCGCGTGAACGGACCGGCGTTCGCGAGGCGGATGACGAGAACGCCGTTTTCCATCCCGGCCTTTTCGATGCGGAGCGGCGCCGGGTCGCGGACTTCCAGCGCGCGGTTCGGCGAGACGATCCAGTTCGCGACCGGCTTGCCCGCGGTGACGCGGAGCGCGATGTCGCGCGTCTCCCTCCCGCGCAGACGCAGCGAGTAGTCTCCCGGAGCGAGGCCTTTTATCCTTACGACGGAAGCGTCCGGGTCGGCGGCGGCATTGGCGGAGCGGTCGGCGACGAACGTGCCGCCGCGCGTCTCGAGCAGCGAGACGGCGCCCTGGCAATCCCATGGCGCCTCGATTTCCGCGCCGGCTTGCGCGTCCAGGGTTTCGGGCCAGGTGCGCGCGCAGTCGCGCAACGGCCATTCGTCCGCGCGTCCATTCGGGATATCCGCGGAGACCTTGCCGATTCCATCCAGCGCGCCGAGCAGGATGCGGCCCTTCTCATCCGTTCGCAGGGAGAGGGTGACGGGGCGGGTGAAGTTTTGGTGGTTGAAATGAAACGCCACCGCCTTGTCGGGAAGCGGCTCGCCGTTTTTGCCGAGCAACTCGAAGACATAGTCGCCGCCGAACTGGCTGAGATGGCCGTCGCTCACCGATTCGGTTTTGTCGATGCCGTTCAGCGCCCACGACCTGGAGGCGCTCAAGGTTTGCTTTTGGCCGCCCTGGCTCAGGTTCTCGACCTGGGCCGTCAGCGTCACGCCCAGCGAGGCGAGCCGTTCCGGCGTCTGGATTTCATGCGTGAAAACCTTGCCGGGTTCGAATTTCGGCGCCACGACTTCCGCCGTGGTCGAAACGCCGTCGAGCGTGGTCGAGGTGATGGAGAGTTTCGCGTCCTCGAGCAGGTCCGGCGGGACTTGCGCGTCGCCCATCAACAGCGCGGCGCGGACGGCAAGCGTCGCCTTCTTCCCCGCCAGAAGTTGCTCGCGCTCGATATGGAATTGCGCGTCCAGCCGGTATTCCTCCGCGTGATGCTGGAAGGTCGCGAGCGAGGCGAAGGCGCCCGAGTCGTCGGAGAGGACGATCTTTTTCTGGCCCGGCTCCTTCGTGAAGGGAATGAGGATGAAGCCGTCCTTCGGGTCGGGTGTGAACTTGCGCCCGTCCAGCCAGGCCGCGGCGTCCTTCACCGGTTCGCGGTTTTCGTCAAGGACGGTGAGCATGTCGCCCGCCGGGCCGGCGCGCTGGACAAGCGTGAACTGCCCTTTGCGAATGAGGGCGCGGCTCGACTTGCCGCCGCCTATGAATTCGATGATCCACGCGCCGCGCTTCCCCTTCAATTCGGGAAAATGGAAGGTGCGCCGCGTCCGGACAAACGGGTCGGCGGCGGACGTGTCCTCGGTCGTCTGGCGGTTGGCGACAAGGCCGTCCAGTTGCAGGTCCGTATTGAGCTGGCGCGGGTGCGTCAGGAACCAGGAGAGGGTGTTGACCTCGTAGACCTTGATGATGAGCTTGGGCGCGTTCTTCACGACGAGGTCGAGGTTCACATCGTCTTCCGGCGCGTGGAATTGCGTGTTCGCCGCGGCGAAATCGACGTCGACGCGGTCGCGCAACGCCTGGATTTGCGCGGGATTCAGCAGCGAGGCCCACCGCTCCTTGTCGTTCGCGCCGGAGGTCAGCATCGCCTCCGCCAGCACGGGCTTAAGCCACGACTCGCGCACATACGGAGTCCAGCGGTCCAGGTCCGGGTTCGCGGGCAGGAGGTGCAGGAAATAGTCGCGAACCAGTTCCTCGTCATTATGGATCGCCTCCGCGGTTGCCATCGCCTCCGTGAAGTCGGATTCAAGATCAGCCGCCCGTTCGTCCTGCACGTATCTCGGATTCATGTAGCGCGCGCGGCGGGGGAGTTTCAGGTATTCGAGGAAGCGCGCGGCGTCGTAAAGTCCGCGGGAGCGGTCGAACTGAAGCCGCTGGTAAAGGATATTCGCCTTCAGGGAATTGAACGCCGGCGCCAATGTGCGGACATAGGCCCAGGAGCGATCCAGCCACGCCTGGCGCTCCGCGGGGTCGAACTCGGCGTCGGCGTCCTCGCCCGGCGCAAGCTTGTGCAGCCGCGTATAGACGTACGCCTGCTCCTCGGCCAGCGACGGAATCCGTCTGGCGAGTTCGTCAAGCTGTTCCGGCAGCAGCGCGCGGTGGATGTCGAACTCGCCGAAGCCGGAGCTTTCCCGCGACTTCAAATCCTCGGCGACCAGGTCCACCAGATTCGGCGCGTCCGGCCTGCGCAGGCGCTTCAGCAGCGCGCGAACCTGTCCGGGTCTCAGCCGGGCTTTCTCGCTCACCAGCGTTTCCAGGGCGGCCTCGTCGCAGCCGCCCAGGTCATCCTCCGTGCGCAACGCCTCGTTTTCAAAGACGCCGCGGGCGATCCGCGCCTGGTCGAGAGAGGAGGGGAGATTGGGTTTCCTGTCCCTCGCCTCCTGCTGGGCGTCGAGCCGGAGATGAAGCCGGTCGCGGAGGTACGCCAGCGTCGCCCGCGGATCGGTGTCGTACGCCAGGAGCGCGCCCCGGTTCTCGATAGTGCGCCGCCTCGGGGAGTGGGGAAAACGCTTCGCCCACTGCGCCATGACGGCGGCCAGCTTTTCCTTTTGCCCCGTGTTTTGATACTGGAGGGCGTGGTAGTAATAGTAATCCTCGCTGCCGGGGATGAGTTCTTCGAGCACGGCCTCGCGATCCGGCGCGAGCGCGAATTTCTCGATGAACCCGATCTCGTTTTCGGCGCCGGCCAGCAGAGGCAGAAAAAGCAGGGCGGAAAAAAAGGAGGCTTTCATAGGACAAGAGAGTGCGCTTTCTCTCGCGGATTGCCAAAGCGTTTCTGAATCGCATAATCCTGTCCGCGCTATAAAACTCTACCGCTTCATCGAAGACGCCTGGCGGGACGGTCTCCGCGACTGGTGCCGCGCCGCGCCGGAGGCCGCGTTCCAGGGGGTTCGCAACTGGCTTGTCGTCGCGAACGCCGGGCAGGCGCATTGGCTCAAACAACGCGCCCTGCGCGATGGCGATACGCTGTTCGGCATCCGGTTCCTGCTGCCGGGATCGCTCCGTTTCGAACTCTGCGCGCTGCTCGGCGTCGGGACGCACCCGCTTGGCCGCGAGACGCTGGAGTTTCTCCTGAAGCTGGAAGACCCGGAGGCGCGCTCTCCCGGCCCGCGCCTCCACGCGCTGGAGCGGCTCCGCGCGGCGGGCTGGAAAACGCCCGCCCATCCCGCGCTGGAGCGGTCGCGGGCGTGGGGCCCGGCGCTCGACGAAGAATTGCTCTTCAAGGCCGGAATGGTCTCCGCGCCTCCGTTGCGGACGTGCTTCTTCGGATGGGACGCGGCGCATTGGGAATACCTGCCGCTGCTCGAAGCCGCCGCGCGCGCGAGCCGTTCGTGCGAAGTCTATCAATCCATGCCGCGCCCATCCGCGGAAGGTTTGCAACAGGGCTGGATCAAGGCCGTCGAAGCCCGGCTGAAAATCGCGCACGCGATCTGCCGAGGGAGCGATTTCGTTTCGCCGAACGAGGGCCTCGTCGCGCGCCTGGAAGGCGTCGACCTGGAAGCGACGGTGCAAGGGCCGCCGCGCTTTCTCGTGGGCGGCGATTGGCGGGATCATATCCTCCTCGTGCGGGACTACGTCATCGAAAAGCTCGCCGCGTCCGGCGGCGGCAGGGTTGGCATTGTGGCGCCGAGGCGCTCCCCCTCGTCGCTGGAAATCGCCCGCGTTCTCGCCGAGGCGGGCGTCGCGCTCTTCGACGAGACCGGCGGAAGGCGGGAACCTGAACCCGCCGTTCTCATACAACTCCAGATCGCGCGTTACCATCTGCTCGGGTGCGACGTCCAAGAACTCCTCGCCCTCGCCGCCCTGCTGGGTGACAACCCGGGCGGCGCGCGCCGACGGATGGAGGAGGCGTTTCAGCGCATGCAGACAAGGAACGCGCGGCTGCTCGTCCAGGCGTTCGACGAGGATGCCGGGCGGACAGGGCGGCTCGTCGAAGCGCTCGGCTCGTGGGAGGGGGAGATGACCTGGAACCAGGCGCGGGAGAAATGGGAGGACTGTTTGCGCGCGCTCGACGTCGACGCCGGGAGCCTCGAGCCGCAGTGGTCTCTCGCCGGCGGTTTGGCGGGCGGCGCGCCGATGCCGGGCGGCGTGTTTCTGGAGTACCTGGAGACGATTCTGACCGCGCCGAAATTCGAACGCATCGCCGACTCGCCTTACAGCGCCGTCGTGGTGACGACCTTCCCGCAAGCGCGCGGGCAGGCGTGGGACGGCTTGGTATTCCTCGACTCCAACGAAGGCGAATGGCCCGTGAGGCCGGAGGAAAACCCGTATCTGGACGACGCGCGCTGCCGTGAACTGAACTCCCGCAAATCCTCGCGCCACGGTTACCTGCTCGATTCCGGCGAACTGGCCGCCGTCGAGCAATCCCATTTCCTCGACTTGCTGGAAAACTGCGGCGGAGAGATCGCGTTCGCCTCCGTCTCCGCCGGCGCCTATCCCAACGAATGGGTCATCCGCGCCCTCGTCGAGAGCGGCGAACCGGCGGTCCTGGACTTCTGGCAAAACGCCCTTTCCGTCTGTCCGCGCCCGCCCGCCACGCTGCCAGGGCGCGAACGCCTCGCCTGCGTCCATGCGCGCCGCCGCGATCCGAAAATCCCGTTCGACGAATATCTTTTCAACTTCCGCGGGTCCTCCTTCGTCCCGGGCGAATGGTCCGCCACGGACTTGGACAAAGCCGCGAGGACGCCCGCCACATTCGCCATCAGGAAGATATTCGGGGCGGAATCGGCGGGCGAATTCCTCCGCGACGAACGGTCCGCGGTGGGGGGGCGCGCTCACGAATGGCTGCGCGAGGCGCTCGGCGGCGGAATCGAGTTCGCGGCCTTTCATCCCTCGGCGAGGCTTGCGGTCGCCGTCGCCGAAAGGGCGGAAACAGACCTCGCGGAACGCTTCGGACGGGAGCGGCTCGCCTTGCCGCTCTGGTGGAAATCCGCTCTCCGCAAGGCGGCCTGGAACGCCTGGCGTTGCCTTGCCGCGCTGCCCGCGGGCGGGGGATTTTTTTTGATGGAATACACACTCAACGGGGACATCGCCACCAGCGGCGGCCCGCTGAAGCTGCGCGGGCGCGTCGATCTCCTGCTCTCCGACCGTCCCGCGGTCGAAAGCGCGGCGGTTCAAGTCATCGACTTCAAGACGGGGAAGAGCAAACCGCCGACGCTTTCCCGGCTCGACAAGGGCGAGGGATTCCAGTTCGCCGCGTATTTCCTGCTCGCGAAGGAAGCGGGCGCCGCGAGTGCGAGCGTCGGAATCGTCCGGCCCGCCGGGGGATTCAGCCCCGTATTTGGGGAAGGGGATGAAATGGAACTGCGGATAAAGGCCGGCGCGCTGGCGGCCCTTCAAAGCAACCTCGACTTTGGACAACTCGGGCCGCTGGTCGCGGAATGGGGCGCCTCCGAAGACCTCCCGATGGCGACCACGCCGATCAGCCCGCGCGTCCTGGAAGCGAAAGCCGCTCTACGCGCGTTTACCGTCAGCGGTATTGATCTACGCAAAACGTAGGCTGGTACGGTTTGCCATAGAAGCCTGCGCCGTTGCCTTCGGCTTCCATGACTCCATTGGCGATTTTTTGCCAGAGGATCGGCGTCAGGCAGTCCAGCTTAAGCTTGCGCGCCCGAACCTGAATATCCGCGTGAAATTGCGAAAAATCCCGTTGGCGCGGAGCATTGTTTCAACCGCGCCTTTTTGATTGTCCGCTTCCGGAATGTCCCGCATGACCGCCGCGGTTGCATGGAAGGCGTCTTCGGTATCGCGAATCATAGCGCCCGCGTTTCTGAGATGCTGCGCCCAGAGGATCGATTGACAAACTCTGTCTTAAGCCGCCACTTTTCGTCTCGCCTTGACGGAGGAAGCGGCGCGGGTCTTCGGCTTGGCCCGGAGGTCTTTGTTCTTTCTCAGGCTGTCCTGCAGGACGCTTAGCAGATCGACCACGTTGGAGGCGGGACGCACTTTCGCCGGGGCTTCGGTTATCTGTTTGTGCTGCGCTTTCTTCTCGATGATCTCCATCACCGCCGTGCGGTATTCGTCGCGATATTTCTCCGGTTCCCACGGCGAGGTCATGCTCTCGATCAACGCCTTGGCCATGTCGAGTTCCTTCGGGTTCACTTCCTTCACTTCCGCGGGTTTCAAATCGGCGGAGAGGATTTCCTGCGCGAAGTGCATCAATTCCAGAACCAGGAACAGGCCGTCCGGTTTCACCGAGGCGAGGTGTTCGCGGTTGCTTATCACCACTTTGGCGATGCCGATCTTGCCCGTGCCCGCGAGGGCCTTGTGCAACAGGGAATAGGCCTTTTCTCCGCCCTTCCCCGCTTCGAGGAAGTACGGCTTGTAAAAATATTTGGGATCGACCTGCTCCTGGTCGACGAAATCGGTGATGTCGATGCTGTGCGTCGATTCGATGCGGACTTTCTCGAAGTCCTCCTCCGAGAGGACGACGAATTTGCCGCGTTCATACTCGTAGCCCTTTACGATTTGGTCGGCGGGAACTTCCTCGCCGTCGGCCTGGGCGACTTTCTTATACGAGATCGGGCTGAGGTCTTTGGCCCGCAGTTGCCGGAAGCTGAGCTTCTCCTCGCGCGTGGCGGGATAGACGGCTATCGGGATGTAAACCAGTCCAAAACTGATGCTGCCTTTCCAAACAGGTCTCATAATCAGGTACTTAACCTCATTTTTCTCCCGGTGGCAAGCCCGCGATATCCACGCCCACCACGCAGACGTCGTCCTGGAACTCCCCGCCGCTCGAAAATCCGCGGACTTCCGCGAGCAGGCCGTCGAGGAGCGCGGGGCATGGCTGGTTCATGCGGCGCTCGACCGCCTGTTGCAAGAGCGTCATGTCGAAAAAGACGCTGTTCGCGCCTTCTACTTCGTACAGGCCGTCGGTGAAGAGGATGATCTTGTCGCCGGGCGAGATGTCGCGCCGGGCGGTGGCGTAGGTTGTATTTTCGAGGATGCCGAGCACCGGAGGATTTCTGCCGGGAGAGCCGCCGAAGGTTTCCACCGCGCCTTCCCGGCCTGAACGGACGTGGAAGGGGGTGGGATGCCCGGCGTTGGCGAACCGGAGTTCGCCGCGAGCGTTGTCGACCAGCAGGTAGAAGGCGGAGGCGAAGAGCGGGGTCAGCGTTTGCTTGAGGATGGCGCACAGGCTTTGATTGATCGCGGTGAGGAATTTCCCCGGTTCGCTCGCGATGGAGTGAACTTCCTCGACCAGGCCACGCACGATGGCGGTCACCAGCGCCGCGCGCACGCCGTGGCCCATGACGTCGCAGATGAAGACGCCCGCGCACGTGTCCGAGAGGGCGAAGATGTCGAAGAAGTCGCCGCCCAATTCCGCGGTGGTGTGGTAGCGATGGCAGAAGCGGATCGCGCTCCGGCCTCCCGAGCCGGGCGGGAACTCGGGATACCGGGTTGGCAGGAACGCCGTCTGGAGTTCCCGCGCCATGTCGAGATCGGCTTCGAGCTGCGCGTTTTTTTCGCGCAATTCCTCGGCCTGGGTTTCGAGCGTTTCCTTCGCCTTGATCAAGGCGACGTTTTTTTGCACCGCTGTTTCATACGTGGAGAGGAGCAGGTCGATGGAATGGATCCGCTCGGAAGTCAGTTTGTATCTCTGGCCCGCGAAAAAAATCTCGG